>ERZ1463037.86-NODE-86-length-15122-cov-12.865468_pt1 | contig 15122 bp, 12 predicted proteins | sample MGYA00564484_ERZ1463037 | MGnify/ENA primary metagenome ERZ1463037 (study PRJEB39244, sample SAMEA3635151) | Helicobacter pylori | study: EMG produced TPA metagenomics assembly of PRJEB11511 data set (Assembly of a 5300-year-old Helicobacter pylori... | reverse complement strand
AGAAAAAAAGAGCCATCTCGCAATAGAAATTACTTTCTATTTTGAGACGGCCCCTATTAAATATATTGGAAATATAATTTCATTTGTAGTTTTAATAATAAATTTTATGTAATAAAAAGTTTATTTGTGTTTACGGCATTATGATTTTATGCCAAATATATAGCGAGTTGTAGTATAATTAATCATATATTTATATGTAAACGTAAAATATACTAAATCTTAAAGTAGTTCGAGAGTATAATGCGTACATAACACAATAAAGAAAAGGATGGGAAGTATGAGAAAAATAAAAAAACACAGAAAAACTAAAAAACGCACAAGCACACTTGTTTTATTATTTATAATATTTGAATTGGTGTTTACAACAATTACTGGCCCATTTATGATTTATTATGGTCCATTTAAAAATGTGAAGACTACAGTAGTAGGTGCGGCAATGACCACTTATTCATTACAATGGCTTGCAACAACCTTTTTATCTAAAAAGGCAATAGCAAAAATTTTGGACAATCAAGGAGTGCATGTTTTAGTCCAAAATAACTTAGATGGTGTAAAGGTAGAAAATAAAGATGATGGTAGTATAGAAAGATATGATATAAAAGGAAATAAATTTAAAGGCTACATATTATTAATTAAAGACCCAACTAGGTTAAAAGTAGGTTACACTAGTTTGCTTCATAAGGAAGGACAATTAACTAGTGATATTGCAAAGGATAATAATGCGATTGCAGCAATCAATGCTGGTGGATTTAAAGATATAGATAATGGAACAAAATGGATAGGTACAGGGGCAAATCCAACTGGTATTATAATGGCTAATGGAAAAATTGTTTCGAATGATATAACAGATGTTAATAAAAAAGCATCAGTTGTAGCAATGACTAAATCAGGGAAATTATTAGTTGGCCCTCATAGTCTTTCTGAGATGAAAACAGCTGGAGTAACAGAGGCAGTATCTTTTGGACCAGCACTTATAGTTAATGGACAAAAGACTATTACTAAAGGTGATGGAGGATGGGGTATTGCACCTAGAACGTGTGTAGCTCAAACAAAAGATGGAGCGATAATATTTTTAGTAATTGATGGTAGGCAGTTAGGAAGTTTAGGAGCTACTTTAAAGGAAGCACAGGATGTATTATATGATTACGGAGCTTATAATGCTAGTAACTTAGATGGAGGTTCTTCTTCTACGTTATTTTATGATGATGAAGTTATAAATAGCCCATCAGATAGTTTGGGAGAACGATCTGTACCTTCAATTATGTATATAGATAATATAAAATAGATTTAAATATATTATGGAATATTTGAAGTTAAAGGAGAAAGAAATATGAGTTGGACGAGAAGAATAGTCACATGGGTAGTAGTATCTTTATGTTTACAATGTTTAGGTCTCTTTTACATTGATCATTATTTTTTAGCTACTAATTCAAAGGCAGTTTCTAAAAAAGTTGTCGAAGATGTAAGTACAAAATCTAAAAAAGATGATATTACTATACCAACAAATGCAGAAAATATATTAGTATCTTATGATGCAAAATATATTTCTTATTATGATGATGAAAAATTAGTAATTGTTAATTGTTTGACTGGTAAAACTAAAAGCATAAAGCCTGCGGATGGATGTAAGGTTTCTTTTGCTTCATGGGTGCCAAGCAGAAATAGAATGCTTTTAGTAGAGAAAGAAAGTGATAATGAATCTAGTAACTTAATATTATATTCTTACGATGCCGTAAAAAATGAAAAAGTAAAAACGATAAAATTAGATAAAAGTGTAACTAACCTTAAAGTAGACGGTATTCAAACAGCACCATTAACGGGACTTACTTATGTGAAGCTATCAAACAATGCTAATAAAACCAGTATTTATAGAATCGATAGAAACCCAAATATGTCAAAGATTGATACAATACCTAAGCTCGTGGGTAATATTGTATTGACTCGCCATGAAGATAAATTGGTATATGAAGGATTAGTCTATAATAAAATATATGTTACTGGTAATCAAAATGCCATAAGTGTTGGAGGTGTTGATAACCTTACATTAATTGCTGCTGCTGCTGATGATGATACTATATATCTTGCAGAATTAAAGGATAATTTAATAAGTAAAGTTTATTATGGTAAAACGTCACAAGATACTAGTACATGGAAATCAATTGAATTAAATACACCTTGCTATAAAGAAGAGTTATTTGTATCAGGTAATGGTAAAATATATCAACATGATTCACTAAAAGGTGTTATTAAAGATATAAATTCTGGAACTCAAACTACCTATCACGGGAAATTTATTCAACTATATGATAAGGGAGTAGTGTCTCTTGTAAATAACACAGTCTCTTTTACTCCGTTTAAATAATTATAAAATTAAAAATATTTACCATTATTGTAATATAGTAATATGGAGATATGATATACTTTTTATAGATTCAAGCGGATAAAGGGGGGTATTTCTATGGCAATAAAAAAAAGGTTTTCAAGAAAGACATTAAATATCATTGATTTTGTATGGATTTTTTTTACTATGATGATAATACTAATTATAAAAGATGTGTATAATTTGAATTTTTGGGTATATCTTTGTATCGCAATTTCAACTTTATTAATTGGTCAAACTTTGGTTAGAAAAATTTTTAAGGTTAAGGAAAATAGCTGAGGGTTATATGTGATTAAAGGAGGATTGACATTGAAAAATATTAAAAACTTAACAGAAGTTAGAAAAGGTTCATTAAAAACAAAGGTTGTTATAGCTACTGCTATTATTGCTATGACATTTGTAACTGTAGGTGGGTTAAATAGTACAAGCTATAAAAGTAGTACAAGTCGTATTGATAAAAATATAAAAATTTTTGCTAGTGTATACGCAACGCAATATGGCGTAACAACTACAAATAACTTGAGTGTAAGAAGTGGAGCTGGAACAAATTATTCAATCCTTGGAAGTATGAAAACTGGAACCAAAGTTATTATGACAGGTAAAACAAATAATTTTTATAAAGTAACTTATAATAGTAAAACAGCTTACATAAGTGGACAATATGTAAAAATAACAGCTAAGCTCGAGGTAGTAAAACCACCCACTGTATACACAACGCAATATGGTGTAACAACTACAAACAACTTGAGCGTAAGAAGTGGAGCAGGAACAAATTATTCAATCCTTGGAAGTATGAAAACTGGAACCAAAGTTATTATGACAGGTAAAACAAATAATTTTTATAAAGTAACTTATAATAGTAAAATAGCTTACATAAGTGGACAATATGTAAAAATAACGGTTAAACCTGTGGTAGTAAAACCACCCACTGTATACACAACGCAATATGGTATAACAACTACAAACAACTTGAGTGTAAGAAGTGGAGCTGGAACAAATTATTCAATCCTCGGAAGCATGCAAAGTGGAACCAATGTTATTATAACTGGTAAAACAAATAATTTTTACAAAATAACTTTCTTTAGTAAAACAGCTTATATAAGTGCTCAATATGTAAAAATAACAGTTAAGCCTGAGTTAGCGCTAGCAGTTGTTAGTATTGACTAACCTATGGGAAAATCAAGATTAAAAATATTAGATTTAAAAGCACATTGATATAATTAATCTCAAAATGACGCCTTTTTTCGTAATTTTTGTTGGGGTAAGATACAACAATTATAACTAACATAGGCGCCATTATTTTTTATTATAAAATTTAATTATACTAAATATTGACAAAACAAATAATAGAGAGTACCATGTAGTTAATAAGCATTATTAGCAAATAATAAATAAATGGAGACGAGAATATGAATGAGGTAATTAAATTATTAAATAATCATAGATCAGTTAGAGATTATAAATCTGATGCTGTAAGTGAGGCAGATTTAGACCTTATAATAAAAGCTAGTCAAGCTGCTCCTTCTTCTATTAATGGGCAACAAGTTACTATAATTGGTGTTCAGAATGTAGAGAAGAAAAATGAGTTATCAAAACTTGTGGGAGATCAAGTTTATGTAGATAAGGCACCTGTTTTCTTAGTGTTTTGTGCAGATTTTTATAGAGCTAAGCTTGCAGCTGAAATTAATGGGGAAGAGTTTGTAATTACGCAAAGTGAAGAATCAAAATTAGTTGGGGCAGTAGATGTAGGATTAGCACTTAGTAATGCTATAGCTGCAGCAGAGTCATTAGGTCTTGGAATTGTACCAATTGGAGGTATAAGAAAAGAAGCTGAGGCAGTAGCTGAACTTTTAGAATTACCTGAATTTGTATATCCCATGGTGGGACTTGTCATTGGTCATCCTGCTGATGAGTCAGAAGTTAAACCAAGATTTCCTAAAAATGTGATCTATAATAAAGAAGTTTACAATAAAGATCCACTAGAGTTAAAATCAGAAATCAAAAAATATGATAAAGTAGTTAAAGATCATATGATAAAAGTAACTAATGGTAGACTTAGTAATTCATGGAGCCAAGATATATCAGGAACGTATAAGTTTTTTTATTATCCAAAAGTGAAGGCATCACTTGAAAAACAAGGATTTAATGGTAATAAATAAAAGTAAATTTTATGATTAAAAAAATTGTACAATCTTTCCTTTTAGATTATTATATCCTAAGGTTAGATTATACAATTTTTTTTTATTTTTTTTGTATTTTATTGAATCAATTTGCTAAGACTAAATAAACACCATATTTATCTTTATAGTCTTTGTTTTTAGCAGCATAATCAGTCAAAAAGTAACCTTTAAAAAGAGCGATTATGGAAATCAATATAATAAAATTTTTTATCCTCGAATTAATTTTCATAACATTTCTCCTTTCTCTATATTACTATGTTATTATTTTGCTCTAAAATAATATTAAAAACCTATTGAAAGATAGGGAAATTGCTAAAATATATACATGGGTAAATTGTTAAACAAAAATTGTTGTGGTAATTTTATTGTATAAATTTTACACAGAAACATGGATAAATTTTTTGTTAACAATCAAAGGTAAAGTGTAAAATGATTATAAATATGATAACATATTGGTATTAAGCAAAAAAAGGAGAAACATGTCGAATAATAAAACAATAAAAAAAAATAATAAAAAAAATAAAAAAAATAAAAAAATATTATCATTGTCATTGGTTATTTTGTTAGGTGTATTTATCATCTTTTTATCTATGATATCCAGTAATAATAAAATTACTGGTACAAAAACGAATTTAACAGAGGACTTAAATAAAAACAAGAAAACCCAGGTAAAAAAGAGTGACCTTAATGTAACTCAAAAGGATGTAGATGTGGCAAACAATAAATATTCTAAAAGTTCTAATAAGGATATTAAAAAAGAAGATAATAAAGCTTCGGATATTGATAAAAAGAAAGAATTACAAATTATAAGAGGGGAGGTTGAAAAATCTAATCGAGTTACAAAGGAAAAAGAGAAAAACACTAAGGATGTTCAAGTACAGGCAGCTAATAAGCGACTTGCGCTAGTCAAAGTACATGGTGAATTAAAGAACGTTTATTTACAAGTTGATTCTAAAAATGAGAAAGAAATGTTATCAATAATGATTTCAACTGTGGGCAAACTAGAAACCAATCCTTCCTATGATTTTAGGGCAGATTTGGTCAAGGTTAAATCCGTTTATGGTAAGCTTCCTTCGGATAGTAAGAGTGATATTAAATTAGCAATATTTTGTAATATTGATGGAGATAGTATAACACAATTAAAAAAATCTTTTGGATTGTAAAAAAACTATCCAAATACATATACTGTATTTGGATAGTTTTTTTAAAAAATATTAAGTTTATTTGCATAAAAAATTAAATCTACTTAGGTAGTTCAATATCGCTAGGAATTTCAAGTCCTGCCATTTTCATTAAGTATAATGCGTTTCTAGTGGTAGAAACACCAACTCGTAATTTATAGTCAAAGTATAGTTTGTTATCTTTGTAATATTCACGAAGGTGATAATTTCTAACTTTTCTATTTGTTTTTTCTATGTCACCAAGTTCTAAGTCATGAGTAGATACAAAACCTAAAGCATTTTCATTACTTAGTTTCGAAACTAAAACTTTAGCACCGGTATGTCTATCAATAGAGTTGGTTCCTTTAAAAATCTCATCTAATAAGAAAAATATTGGTTTCTTATCTTCAGTTGCTGTTACAAGTTTTTTTATTCTTAAAAGTTCTGCATAGAAGGAGGAAATATTTTTTTCTAAATTATCACTTGTTCTCATGCAAGTGTAAATATCCATTATAGAGCAGGTAAAACTTTCACAGCATACGGGTGCGCCGGTATATGCCAAAACCAAATTAATACCAGTTGTACGAAGTAGTGTGCTTTTACCTGACATGTTGGAACCCGTTATTAAAATAATGTTTTGTGACTTGTTTAGATAAATATCATTGTATATTCTCTTATCTCCAAGTAATGGATGACCTAGTTTTTTAGCATCAAATATAGGTGGACTATCTTGTAATTTTGGCATAGCCCAATCACTGTGTTCAAAGGCAATGGTTGATAAACTATTTAATGCTTCCATTTCACCTATAACTTCAAGCCAAGTTTTTAAAGAGGATGCACTAGCTTTTTTAAATCGTTGTAGATTTATTAAACATTGATAATCCCATAGAGTGAGTATATTTATTGGTAAATAGTATATGTTTTTTCGGTCAGATATTACGGTTACTAGATTTGCTAATTTTTTAATTTGAGTGGAAGCATTCACTCCATCTTTATTTACAAGCTTTTCTTTTAATTTTATTAAGTACTCTGATTTGAATTTTTTCTTTTCTATGTGTTTAAGTAGCCTATTATATATAATAATAGAATCTTTATATTGATAAACTGTATCTAAATTTCTACTTACTTCTTTATACCCAAGTAAAAGAAGTATTATATGAAGGACTATTGCTAACATAAATATTCTATATGATACTCGCGATAATATAAAAGATGCTACTAGAAGAGATAAGGTTATTATAGGTAATATTCTTATTACGACTATAACTAGTGGTTTTAGGAAAAATTCATTTTTATCCTCTGCCCACTTAAACAATTGTTCTGGATCATGATTTTTATTTTGACTAAGTATGGCTTCTGCTTCGAATCTTTGTGTCCATCCAATATTTTTAGAAAGTTCTTTTATAGCTTTCTGTCTTTTGTATATTTCTTCAATATTATATTTAGGTTTTTGGAGTGTTTCCTTAAGCTTTTGACGTCCTAGGTAAGTTATGCAGGTGTTTATCCATTGAAAAAGAGAGTTATCACCAAATATATCTAGGTCTCTTGAGTAGCTGTGAGTTTCATCAACGAAGTCCTGTCCGCTATCAGAAAAACCCTTCCAATTGTTATCTAGACGTTTTAGGCAATTTTCATTAATTTCACATAAAATAGTACAGCGGATTTTATTGTGTTTTATTTTTTTATGTTTTATTGCGAGTGTTATGAATGTGATAAGTGTTGTAATTAATACAAAAGTTGTTAAGTAATAAGCATCTCGCATATAGAAAAAAATTGTAAAACCTAGTCCAGCTACAAAGATTATTAATCTCAATAAGCTTATAAAACTTATGGTTTGCGTTTGCTTTGTTAATAAATTTTCATAATGTTTTTTTCGTTTTGCGTAAGGCGTATTTTGTCTTTCCATAATAACCTCCTAAGGATAAGTTCATTATATATATAATACCATATTAAAGGCATGGACCGCAATTTTCTATATTAGTATAATATTGTAAATTAGTACGAATTACTTAATTTAGACTTATGAATATATTAATTGTGGTAAAATATAAGTAGATTGTTAAAAGAATAATATATAAGTAAAGGGATAAAGGAGGAAGATATGTCTAGAACTAAAAGGAAAAAAATAAGAGTGGTGCCAATTATTTTATTAGTGGCATTTGCAATCTTTGTATATATGGCATTGTATAAGGATGAAGTTGTTGTTGATAAAACGGCTACCTCAAATGTTATGCAGAAAATTAGTAAAGAAATACTAACAAATGGTGGACAATTTGAAGTAACTCAAGAGGATATGAATGGAATAGTTAAGTCGTATTTTAAAGAGCCTATCCAAAAGGGCGATATAATAGTTAAGGAAGTTAACACAAAAATATCAGATAATAAAATTTTGATTGAAGTTCCATTTAGTTATAAGAATCAAGATTTATTATTTTCATCCCTTGGGAATATATCAGAGCAAGATGGTGAGATTACATACGATGGTGACAATTTTAAAATAGGTAAGGTTCCATTGCCTAAAAAATTTGTAATAAGCCAAATTTCAAAACAAGGTAATGATAAGTTCTATGTATCTGGTAATTTAATAAAGATAAAAGAAGGGGTATTTCCTCTTGCGATAAACAGTCTTGAAATTGAAGGGGACAAATTAGTGGGAAAGGTGGGATTTAAAGCCTTAAAATCACTAATGGAAAATCTAATTAATTAATGTACATTTTAAATTAAATGACTTAATCTTTCTTAAGTATAGGAGATGATGTGAAATTGAAAATAACTATAACAGGGGACTTATATTCAGGGAAGAGCAGTGTAGCTAAGGGAATATGTGAGGCGATGGATTATACCTATTTTAGTGTGGGTGAATTACAAAGAAAGCTTGCGGTAGAAAAAGGTATGTCTATTATTGAATACAATGATTATGTGTTTCAAAACAATTTAGATCATGAGGTTGATTGTAGAACCGTTACAATTGGGATAGAAAATGATGATTTTATCTTTGATGCCAGACTTGCATGGCACTTTATACCACAATCTTATAAAATCTATTTTAAAGTAGATATAGATATTGCGGTAGAGCGGGCTATGCAAAGCAAGAGAGGAAAGTCCGAGAATTATACTTCTAGGCAAGAGGCTAAAGAGAGGATAATTGTAAGAAGAGGACTTGAGGTAACAAGGTTTAATGAAATGTATAACATTGATTTAAATAATGATAAAAATTATGATTTGGTTATGGATACTTCACATATGACTATGGATCAAGTGATTAAGAAAACTATAGAAAAGTTGAGAGAATGTAATAATAAGTAATACGCGTATTTAAATAAATGCGCGTATTACTTTTTTTATTTATGGATAACTTTCATAAACACTGCAAGTATTCCAGAGGTGATAAGTGGACCTACAGGCACCCCGCCTAAAAATGATGCAGCGGCTACTGCTCCGACTATCATGGCAGGCATTATATCACTATGTCCCTGAACAGTAAGATAGTTTAAACCTTGCCCGCTTAAATATGTTGTTAAAAAAGAAAGTAATAATGCTATTATGCCTACCCAGGATGTAAATACACTTTTTATGTTTACGGATGTTATGGTGCCGTTAGCGATAGGTATCATAATAGCAGCTATAAGAAGTATTAGCCCCCATGTCATTCCGCTTTTTTGAAGAGGTGGGTACACATATTTGTCTAAGCCTAAAAGTTTTGCCATAAGTAAAAAACATGTTGCAATGGCAACCGAATTTGCTTTGCCAAATATTGAGGCGGCAAGAATTAACAATAAAATAATGGTTGGATTCAAAACAAGTCATCTCCTTAAAAATATTTCTTTATATTTATTTCTTTAGGTAATAAACAAAATATACAATTATAATATACTATTCGGTTTATACGATATTGGTTCTATAATAAATTATTTAAATTCACAAATTAGACAACTAAAAACATAAATCGACTAATAAAAGACTATATAGCCAATAATCATACTAATATGTAGCATATGTGACATTTTTATCTATATATCGGTCATACCCTAATATTGATAGAATTGTAACATTTATTCAAAGTTTATGGAGTTTTCCAAACAGGCAAACCTATGATAACATATAAGTTGTTAGTAATAATTTATAATAAGAATTATCTAACTATGTATTATTATATTGAGGAGAGGTTATATGTTAGAGTTTAAGAACATACGGAAGGTTTTTAAGAATAAGACCGTAATTAATGACATTAGTTTTACAGTAAATAAGGGAGAATTTATAGTTATTGTAGGACAAAGTGGTTGTGGTAAAACCACAACATTAAAAATGATTAATAGATTAATTCCACCGACATCAGGAAGTATAAACTTAGATGGAAAAAATATACTTAAGCAAGATACAATTAAGCTTAGGCGGAATATGGGATATGTTATACAGCAAACAGGTCTTTTACCACATATGACAGTTGGAGAGAATATTGGGATAATACCAATGCTTGAAAAATGGCCAGAAGATAAGATACAAGCAAGGACTATTGAACTTTTGAAAATGGTTGGTATGGAGCCAAAAGAATATAAAGACAGATATCCATGTGAATTAAGTGGAGGTCAGCAGCAAAGAATTGGTGTTGCAAGAGCTTGGGCAACAAATCCAGATGTAATTCTTATGGATGAGCCTTTTAGTGCATTAGACCCAATTACTAGAAATCAACTTCAAGATGAATTATATAATCTTCAGCAAGAATCTAAAAAGACAATAATTTTTGTAACCCATGACATGGATGAAGCGCTTAAACTTGGTGATAGAATTTGTATTATGAAGGATGGAAATATTGTTCAATTCGATACACCAGAAGAAATTCTAAATAACCCAGCTAATGATTTTGTTAAAGAGTTTATAGGTAAAAACAGAATATGGCAGCAACCAGGCTTTATAAAAGCAAAAGATATTATGATTACAGAACCGATTTCAACTAGTGGAAATAGAACAGTTGTACAAGCATTAGAAATTATGAAGGCAAACAAAGTAGATAGTTTGCTTGTTATTAACAAGGAAGATAAGTTAGAGGGAATTGTTACAATAAAGGACATTATACGTAATTATACAGGTTCGTTAAAGTTAAATACTATTATGGAAACAAACATTAAAACCGTTAAGTTAGATGACTCTTTAATAGATATATTAAATCTAATGAATGAACTTAAAATTGGATATGTTCCAGTTGTAGATGATAGTTCTAAGTTAGTTGGACTAATTACTGAAAGTAGCTTGTTAATTGTTCTAAGCAATCAGTATATTGACCAGGAGGATGAGAAATAATGGGAATAATACATTCAATAGTTGGTTTTAAAGATTTTGTAATTTCAAGTCATGGACAAATAATAGATTTAACAATTCAGCATATTGAATTAACAGTATTTGCTGTAGTTATAGCTATAATTGTTGGAGTCCCTTTAGGTATATTAATAACTAGAGTTAAAAAATTATCAGGTCCGGTTATAGGTTTTGCTAATTTGATACAAGCCGTACCTAGTTTAGCATTACTCGGATTTTTAATACCAGTAATGGGAATAGGGAGTGCACCAGCGATACTAATGGTATTTTTATATTCATTACTTCCTATTATAAAGAACACATATACTGGGCTTATTAATATAAATCCAGATGTAATTGAATCATCTAAAGGTATGGGGATGACAAGTAAACAGGTACTTAGGTTAGTTCAATTACCACTTGCATTACCTATAATTATGACTGGTATAAGAATATCAGCAGTTACTGCGGTTGGACTTATGACAATTGCAGCATTTGTAGGTGCAGGTGGACTTGGGTATATGGTATTCTCAGGTGTACAAACTGTAGATAATAATATGATTCTAGGTGGAGCAATTCCTGCATGTATACTCGCTTTGTTAATAGATTCAGTTGTAGAGAAAATTGAGGAAGGGGTTACACCTCCAGGAATTAGAAAAGCAGATGGTACAATTAAACTATCTAAGAAGAGAAAATATAAATTTAGTAAAATTCAAAAAATCATAGCTAGTTGTTTAGTAGTTGCATTAATAGGTAGTGGCGTATTTATGGCCACAAGAAAAACAGATACAATTGTGGTAGGTGCTTATAATAGTTCTGAGCAGACTATATTAGGTAGTATGATCGCAATATTAATAGAAAAGAATACTAAATTTAAAGTAGAAAGAAAGTTCAATTTAGGAGGTTCAGGAATAATCTTTACAGCATTAAAAAGCGGTAAAGTAGACATATATCCTGAGTATACTGGAACGGCACTACTTGATATTATGAAGTCAAAACTAATTAATAACTCAGATGAAGCTTATAAAACTGTAAGTGATTATTATGTTAAAAACTATGGGATAACGTGGCTTAAACCACTTGGGTTTAATGATAGTTATGCAGTAGCTGTAAGGCAAGACACTGCTGATAAATATAATCTAAAGACCATTTCAGATTTGTCAAAGATAGGCAACCAACTTGCACTAGGTTGTACATTAGAGTTTAGTAATAGAGAAGATGGTTATTTAGGCTTAAATAAAATGTATAATTTGAATTTTAAAAGCGTTAGTACAGTTGAGGGTGGTTTAAGATATACATCTTTAAACAATAAAAAATCAGATGTTGTGGATGCGTTTAGTACAGAAGGACTTTTAAAGGCATTTAAACTTAAGGTTTTAGAAGATGACAAACATTTTTTTCCACCTTATGATGCTGTACCTATAATTAGTACTAAAACTTTGCAAAAACATCCAGATCTTAAACCTTTAGTTAATGAATTAGCTGGTAAGATAAACGATGCGAAGATGATAGATTTAAATTATAAAGTAGATAAGCTTGGTCAAAAGCCAGAAAAAGTAGCAGAAGACTTTTTGAGAGTCAATAAATTGATTAAGTAGTTTTATTTTATGAAATTAATAATTTTAATGGTCCATTTCTACGATTTATGTGGGGATGGACCATTTTAATATTAACTATATTTTACTAACCATTTTCTTGAATATTATTATGTAACTGTTTACTGAAATTAAAAACTATTTATAAATACAACAAATCGACTATTAAAACTCAATATAGCCAATAAACGCTCTAATACGTAGCATATGAACCTCTTTTATGTATATATCGACTATACCCGAATATTGATAGAACTGCAACATCTATTCACAGTTTATGGAGTTTTCCAAACAGGCAAACCTATGATAACATATAAGTTGTTAGTTCTAATTAATGTAAATTGGCTAGCAATGCATTATTATATTGAGGAGAGGTTATATGTTAGAGTTTAAGAACATACGGAAGGTTTTTAAGAATAAAACCGTAATAAACGACATTAGTTTTACAGTAAATAACGGAGAATTTGTAGTTATTGTAGGACAAAGTGGTTGTGGTAAGACCACAACATTAAAAATGATTAATAGATTGATTGCACCGACATCAGGAAGTATAAACTTAGATGGTAAAAGTATACATAAGCAAGATACAATTAAGCTTAGACGTAATATGGGGTATGTTATACAACAAACAGGACTTTTACCACATATGACAGTTGGAGAGAATATTGGGATAATACCAATGCTCGAAAAATGGCCAGAAGATAAGATACAAGCAAGGACTACTGAACTTTTAAAAATGGTTGGAATGGAGCCAAAAGAGTATCGAGACAGATATCCATGTGAATTAAGTGGTGGTCAGCAACAAAGAATTGGTGTTGCAAGAGCTTGGGCAACAAATCCAGATGTAATCCTTATGGATGAGCCGTTTAGTGCACTAGACCCAATTACTAGAAATCAACTTCAAGATGAATTATATAATCTTCAGCAAGAATCTAAAAAGACAATAATTTTTGTAACCCATGACATGGATGAAGCGCTTAAACTTGGTGATAGAATTTGTATTATGAAGGATGGAAATATTGTTCAATTCGATACACCAGAAGAAATTCTAAATAACCCAGCTAATGATTTTGTTAAAGAGTTTATAGGTAAAAATAGAATATGGCAGCAACCAGGATTTATAAAAGCAAAAGATATTATGATTACTGAGCCAATTACAACTAGCGGAAATAGAACAGTAGTACAAGCTTTGGAAATTATGAAGGCAAACAAAGTAGATAGTTTGCTTGTTATTAATAAACAAGATAAGTTAGAAGGAATTGTTACTATAAAAGACATTATACGTAATTACACAGGTTCGCTAAAATTAAATACAATTATGGAAACAAAAATTAAAACCGTTAATTTAGAGGACTCTTTAATAGATATATTAAATCTAATGAATGAACTTAAAATTGGATATGTTCCAGTTGTAGATGATAGTTCTAAGTTAGTTGGACTAATTACTGAAAGTAGCTTGTTAATTGTTCTAAGCAATCAGTATATTGACCAGGAGGATGAGAAATAATGGGAATAATACACGCAATAGTTGGTTTTAAAGATTTTGTATTTCAAACACATGGACAAATAATAGATTTAACAATTCAGCATGTTGAATTAACAGTATTTGCTGTACTTATAGCTATAATTGTTGGAATTCCTTTAGGTATATTAATATCTAGAGTTAAAAAATTATCAGGGCCAGTTATAGGTTTCGCTAATTTAATACAAGCTGTACCTAGTTTAGCATTACTAGGTTTTCTAATACCAGTAATGGGAATAGGGAGTGCACCAGCGATACTAATGGTGTTTTTATATTCATTACTTCCTATTATAAAAAATACATATACTGGACTTATGAATATAAATCCAGATGTAATTGAGTCATCTAAAGGTATGGGAATGACAAGCAAACAAATACTTAAGTTAGTTCAATTACCACTCGCATTTCCTATAATTATGACCGGTATAAGAATATCAGCAGTTACAGCGGTTGGACTTATGACAATTGCGGCATTTGTAGGTGCAGGTGGACTTGGATATATGGTATTCTCAGGTGTACAAACTGTAGATAATAATATGATTCTAGCCGGAGCAATTCCTGCATGTTTACTCGCATTATTGATGGACTTTATTGTATCGAAAATTGAAGAAGGTGTTACACCACCAGGAATTAGAAAAGCAGACGGTACAATTAAACTATCTAAGAAGAGAAAATATAAATTCAGTAAAATTCAAAAAATTATAGCTAGTTGTTTAGTGGTTGTTTTAATAGGTGGTGGCGTATTTATGACCACAAATAAACCAGAAACAATTGTTGTAGGTTGCTATAATAGTTCTGAACAAATTATATTAGGTAATATGTTAGCAACATTAATAGAAAAAAATACAAAGATTAAAGTAGAAAAGAAATTGAATTTAGGCGGGTCAGGGCTTGCATATACTGCATTAAAAACTGGTAAAATAGACATGTACCCTGAATATACTGGAATGAGTTTGGTTGGTATTATGAAACAAGCACCAATTAATGATCCAG
>ERZ1463037.80-NODE-80-length-16329-cov-12.576871_pt1 | contig 16329 bp, 25 predicted proteins | sample MGYA00564484_ERZ1463037 | MGnify/ENA primary metagenome ERZ1463037 (study PRJEB39244, sample SAMEA3635151) | Helicobacter pylori | study: EMG produced TPA metagenomics assembly of PRJEB11511 data set (Assembly of a 5300-year-old Helicobacter pylori... | reverse complement strand
TCTCCATACACTCTTTCCCTACACGACGCTCTTCCGATCTAGGATAAATTAACTTGTTCTGCTCATAATTTGGACCATGTATTTAGGGTGTATAAACTTTGTCTGTTACTTTCAAAATATGAGAAAGATGTAGATTTAGAAGTTCTTATTCCTGCAGCATTATTACATGATATTGCAAGAGTAGAAGAAAGTGAGGATAAAACAGGGAAAATTGACCATGCTGTTTTAGGTAGTGAGATTGCGGAAGGAATATTAGAAAACTTGGAATATGAACAAGAAGAGATAGATAAGATAAAGCACTGCATTGTCACGCATAGGTTTAGAACTGGAAACGAACCTAAAACTATAGAAGCTAAAATTCTTTTCGATTCAGATAAGCTTGATGTTATTGGGGCAAGTGGAATTGCTCGGACCTTTATGCTAGCAGGTCAATTTGGACAAAGATTAACAGTAAATGAACCACTTGATGACTATTTAAATGGCAATACTGTTGAGAATGGAAGGATAAAAGATGTTTCAAAACATACGCCATTTATTGAATATGAAGTAAAATTTAAAAAAATTCCTGATAAATTATATACAAAAAAAGCAAAGGAAATAGGAAAAAGAAGGCTTGAATTTATGAAAGAATATTTTAGTAGATTAACGTTAGAGATAGAAGGAAATGAATAAAAATAATTCTTTATTTTCTATTAATATGGAGGAGAAGTTAAATTGAAGCTTAAAATAACTGTAAACTCATTATACATTTGCGTTAAAGATATGGATAGAGCTATTAGTTTTTATGAACAATTATTTGAGCAAACGGTAGATAAGAAAGATGATATATTCAGTATTTTTATTATAATGGGATTTAAATTTTGTCTGTTTAATTATAGCAAAGTTAATGAAACGGTAATTTGGGGTGATAATTGTCTGCCAAGTTTGGAAGTTAATGATATCACTAAATTAATAGAAAAATTAAAGTTGCTAAGGGCAGAAATAATCTTTCCTTTAACAAAGATTAATAAAAACTGGGTATTAGAATTTACTGATAGTGAAGGGAATAATATAGAAATATATTGTAAAGATTGATTAAGTATAATGAGATAGTGAAAAGGAAAAAATATGAACAACTTTATGATTGGAATGTATGGTAAATTTATCTTAATTATAAATAGAGAGGTGGAAAATGAAAGCAGTTGATTTGTATAGTCAGTTAGAGAAGGATTTTATAAATGAAGATATGACAGATGAATGGGCTAAGTATATGAATGAAGTAGAAGAATATTTAAGCGATAACTTTAAGAAAAGAAGCATGGGTGTTGTTTGTGATTTTACTGAAAAAATAGACAAGGTATATACTGCGGTGTTTCCAACGAAAGAAGTTTTAAAAAAAGTTATGGATGATGACGCTCAAAATTCGATGTTATTTCTTCATCACCCTAGTATTTGGGATATAAGAAAATCTCCAAATGTGTTTTATCAAATGGATACTGCTATGCTTGAAAAGTTTATAGAAAGTAATGTATCAATATATAATTTGCATGTTCCATTGGATAATTACAGTAAATATTCAACAAGTAATACATTAGCTGAGACTTTAGATATTGAGGTTATAAAGCCATTTGCATATTCTAATGGAGCTATAAATGGAGTGATTGGAAGAACTAGATGTGTCAATTTAATAGGTTTGAATAAAAAGTTCTCAAGTGTTTTAGGACATCAAACTAAATGTTATTCGTATGGAGATAGCAATATAAAAGATGAGAAAGTTGCTGTAATTGCAGGTGGTGGAAATGACATTGCTTTTCTTAAAGAAATGTTAGAAAATGATGTTAGAGTATTAATTACTGGGATATCATCTGAAAATGATAGATATGCAAAAGTACATGAATTTGAAAAAGAAAATAATATTTCTCTTTTAGGAGGGACACATTATAGTACAGAAAAATTTGCATGTATTAAAATGTGTAATTATTTTGAACAACTGGGGTTAAAGTCAGAATTTATAGAAGGAGAACCTATTTATGAGGATATGTAAGATAAAACAAAAGTAGATTTAAATATAGAAATAAGGAGTGTGTAATATATGATTCTTTCGGGAAAAGAAATAAAGAGAAAGCTAGGAAAAGATATTGTTATAGAGCCCTTTAATGAAAAACAACTTAATCCTAATAGTTATAATTTGAGGTTAGATAATGAATTACTCGTATATGATGAATCAATTTTGGATATGAAAAAAGAAAATAAGTATAAAAGACTTTTTATACCAGAAGAAGGCTTAGTACTAGAAACAGGAAAGTTGTATCTTGGTAGAACAGTAGAGTTCACAGGGACGAATAAATATGTACCAATGCTTGAAGGTCGGTCTTCTATTGGTAGGTTAGGATTATTCATTCATGTAACGGCAGGGTTTGGGGATGTTGGGTTTCAAGGCTTTTGGACATTAGAAATATTTTGTGTTCAACCAATAAAAATATATTCAGGGGTTGAAATTTGTCAAATCTATTATCATAGTATTGAGGGCGAATATGATGAATATTGCAGTGGAAAGTATCAAAATAATGAAGGGGTTCAACCAAGTTTATTGTATAAAGATTTTGAAAAGTAATATGAAGGATTTTTATAAGAAAGTATATATTAATATAGAATGAAAGGTGGATACAATTATGAATCAGAAAGATAGAATGCTTGCAGGTTTGCCATATAAGGCGAGTTTAGACGGATTGGAAGAAGAACGAACGAAAAATAAAAAGAAAATATATGAGTATAATCACTTTTTACCAGATGAATACGAAAAAATTGATAAATTAATAAGAAATATTCTTGGTAAAGCAGGTGTAGATATACATATTGAAGCACCTTTTCATTGCGATTATGGAAAGAATATTGAAATTGGGAATTGTTTTTTTGCAAATTATAACTGTACTATTTTAGATTCGGGAAAAGTAATCATAGGTAATAATGTGCAATTTGCTCCAAATGTTTCTTTATATACAGCAGGTCACCCTATACATCCTGATTCAAGAAATTCTGGATATGAATATGGGATTGGTATAACGATAGGAAATAATGTCTGGCTTGGTGGAAATGTTGTCGTAAATCCTGGGGTTCACATTGGAGATAATGTTGTTATAGGTTCGGGAAGCGTCGTAACTAAAGATATTTCTGGTAATATGTTAGCAGTAGGAAATCCATGCAAGGTTATTCGAGAAATCACAGAAGAAGACCGTAAATATTATTACAAAAATAATATTTTTGACGTTGATGATTATTTTGATTAAGCTAAAATTAGCAAATAATGATCCGTCTTTAAAAGAAAATATAGCGATAGTAAAAGTGATTAAGGACAACTTAATTGAAATAAAAACTAGCATGAACAATAAGGACAACACAGATTTAGATTTATTATATAAATATATAAAAAATAAAGATATTATTGGATTTGGAGAAGCAACTCATGGAACAAAAGAGTTTCAAAATATGAGGACAAGGATAATAGTATATTTGATAGAAAAATTAGACTTTAGAACTATAGTGTTAGAGGAAAGTTATATCCATTGTTTAAGGATAAATTCATATATATTAAATGGTATGGGAACGGCAGAGGAAGCGGTTAGGCAAGGTTTATTGTTCCCTTGGGTATTTAAAACAGAGGAGACTGTACTTTTAGTAAAATTATTGAGAGAGTATAATATTACTGCTGATAAAGATAACAAGGTTAGATTTTATGGAATGGATATACAAGGTGCAAATAAAGTATCTCAGGCATTAGAATTATATATTAAAAAAGTAGATATAGAACTTTTTAATGATAAAACTAAGTTAGACATTTTAATAGGAAATATGTTTTCTATAAAGGAACTTTTTATTAAAAATAAAGTTAATTATATAATAAATAGTTCTTAAAGAGAATTTACTGAGGTATATCATTGTTTTGATGTTTATTATCACTGGTTAGAATATAGCGAAGAAATGACATTTAATAAAAGAGATAGATTGATGTATGAAAATGCAAAATGGATTATAGAAAATGGAAGAAAATATAATGATAAAAAAACAATTATAGTAGGCCATAATGATCACATTCAAAAGGGAAAATATCTTAATTCATTTGAGAATAAACAATTAGGTAACTGGCTGAATCTCTATTATAAAGAGAAGTATTATAACATTGGTTTTGAATTTTCAAGAGGTACAGTTAATTCAATGGATATAAATACTAGAGAGCAAAAGACATATCACGTGGATAAAAGTATAAAGAAAGATTTGGCAGCAAGATTGTTTGAAGAAACAAAAACTTCTATGTTTTACTTAGATTTAAATGATATAGCACATGGAAATGCTAAATTTAAAAGATTTATATCAACCGTAAACAGGTATAACTCAATTGGTGCCGTATACGATGAAAGAAACGAAAGTTTTGGAATAGACAATATAATAATCGAAAATATGTATGATGCAATTATATATATCAGGGATAGTAGCAGCACAACCATATGTGAAACAGGTGTTGAAGTTGTAAAAGCAGCAGAGAAAAAATCGCCTATGAGAGTAGATGTTATTTATCAATAAATATGATAGATAGGATTAAGGATATATTTCCTTAGTCTTATTTTTATGTTTTTGGGCATCAGGCAAGTAGTTAACCATTGCATATAATGGTATAATTCATTTATAAGAGTTGCATACCAATGATAATATATAATGCAACAAATTTTGGTTAAGAAAAACTTTGGAGGCATATAATAATGTTAAATGTAAATATAAAAGATATTGATATGAAATTTAATACATCAGAGGAGGTTTTTGCACCTCGAAACGTTGATAAAGGTACTTTAGCGATGTTGTCAATTATTGAATTTAAGAAGAATGACAAGGTATTAGACTTGGGATGTGGATATGGTATAGTTGGAATACTTTCTGCAAAAATAGTAGGTCCGTCTAATGTAGTTATGGCAGATATAGATAGCAGAGCAGTAGAGCTTGCAAAAGAAAATATTGAGTTAAATGATGTTAAAGGAATTGAGGTATATGAAAGTGATGGATTTAAAAATATTAATGAAAAAGATCTAACTTTAATTATTTCAAATCCTCCATATCATGTTGATTTTTCTGTTCCGAAGGAGTTTATTGAAAAAGGATTTAATAGATTAGCCATTGGTGGGAGAATATATATGGTTACTAAAAGAAAAGAATGGTATAAGAATAAGTTGGTTTCAATTTTTGGTGGTGTAAAAATAACTGAAATTGATGGTTACTATGTTTTTATGGCGGAAAAGAAAACTACTACATATTCAAGTAAGAAAAAATCAAAATAAAGGAGAGAAAATATGTCAACGAAGTTGATTCTAATTTAATTCTATTATAGAAGGTAACATATAAAAGAGTATGAGGCGTCACAAACAATAAAAGTTTGTGACGTTTTTCTTCGTTAAAGAATAAAGGTATTGGATAGTAGCTTAACAATATCCAAATCTTTATTTAAATGCTATGTTATGGTAATATATATTAAATTGTTATAATATTCTAATTAGTTAAATATATTATTGAAAGAATAACAAATGGAGTAAGCTCATGTGTTCGTTATATGAATAAACTAATTGCTTGGGGAATTACACAATATGATTGAGCTATAGAATTTTTGTATGTCTTGCCTGATTATAGAAGAAGAGGATATGCTCAAGATGTATTGATAGATTTAATTAAAAAGGTTCGTGATGAAAATGAAATACCATTTGTACATATTGAGGAAGAAAACGAAAAATCTATGAGGTTAGCAGTGAAATTAGGGTTTGAAAAAGATAAAGTAGTAAGTTAGTTTGAGATAGAGTAGGAATTATAAAGTAGAAAAAACAATAATGGGTATCTATTAGTTTAATATATATGAAATCAATAGAAAGTGGGGATATTATGAAATTTGAATGGAGAAAACAAGAAAAGAATTTTTATTTACCAAAAGATAAGCCAAATTTGGTAACAGTTCCAGAGCAAAAGTTTTTTATGATAAGTGGAAAAGGAAATCCTAATGATGAAGAGTATTCTGAAAAAATAGGCGTTTTATATTCTTTGTCTTATGCTGTTAGAATGATGCCTAAACAAGGGTACATCCCAGAGGGGTATTTTGAATATACTGTCTATCCTCTTGAGGCGACATGGGATTTGACTCAAGAAGGAAAAAAATTTAAAGAATTAAATAAAGATGAATTATTGTATACCATTATGATAAGACAGCCTGATTTTGTGACACAAGATATAGTTGATAGAGCATTTGAAAATGTTAGAAAAAAAAAAGACCATTCTTTTTTAGCTGATGTAACTTTTGAAACTATGGAAGATGGATTATCTGTTCAAATGATTCATATTGGTTCATATGATGATGAACCTAAAAGTTTTGAGTTAATGGATAAATATTGTTTGGATAACAATCTTCAAATTTTATCAGATGTTCATCATAGAGAAATATATCTTTCTGATTCAAGGAGAACTGAAAAATCTAAATTGAAAACAGTCTTACGGTATATGGTTTGCTATAAATAATGAGTTATTTTCATTAGTTGAAGTAATAAATATAAAAGGGAGAGGAAATATGGAGTGGATTGATTTAATACGAGAATATAAGCCTTATAATGCTCAAGAAGAAAAAGATAAAGAGTTATTTTTACAATGTATAGATATATTTGATGATGTTTTAACTAGGGAAAATAAGATAGCACATGTAACGAGCTCAGTATTTATAGTAAATAAAGCAAAAGATAAGGTGTTAATGGTGCATCATAATATATATAATTCTTGGTCATGGGTAGGCGGTCATGCAGATGGAGAAAAAGATTTATTGGCTGTTGCAATTAAGGAAGCAAAGGAAGAGACAGGTATAAAAAATGTTAGGCCGATATCTTGTGAAATATTTTCATTAGATTTATTGACTGTACTTGGCCACATAAAAAGAGGAGAATATGTTTCTCCACATTTACATTTATCAGTAACTTATTTAGTAGAAGCTAATGAAGAAGAATTGCTTATTGTTAAAGCTGATGAAAATAGCGATGTTAAATGGATTCCCATTAATGAAGTTAATATATATTCAAATGAACCTCATATGCGTAAGGTTTATACTAAATTAATATCCAAAATATTTTTAAAATTCAAGGAGAAATAAGATGGATAAATCAATAGACATAGTGATAAGAGAATTAGAACTTAAAGACTTAGAGGATTATTTGTATTTGAATCATCCATCACGTGAATTCCAGAAATTCAATGGACCATATTACGCGAAAAAAAGTGAAGCGGAATTACGAGAATATGTGGAAAATTTAAAAATATTATTATTAAAAGGAGAAAAGAATGTACTCAAAAACAAAAAGATAATAGCAAATAAAAATACAGATAAGATAATTGGAGAAGTAAATTGGTATTGGAAATCAGAGGAAACTTTTTGGATGGAAATTGGCATTGTTATTTTTAATGATGACTATTGGGGTCAGGGAATAGGGTACAAAGTTTTAAAAATGTGGATTGGAGAGATTTTTGTTAATAATCCCAAACTTATAAGGATTGGATTAACAACTTGGTCTGGAAATGAAAGAATGATGAAATTGGCTGAGAGGATAGGTTTGAAGAAAGAGGCTGTTTATAGGAAAGCAAGAATTGTTGACAATAAATATTATGATTCTGTGAGTTATGGCATGTTGAAGGATGAATGGCTAAAATTAAAGTTTTAAATCCGTGCTAAACAAAAGGAGAGAAAAGGATGAAATGCAAAATAAAAAACATATTTATAAACTATAAAATAATAGGTAATGGAAAACCAATTATTATGTTACATGGTTATAATGTAGACCATAGGTTAATGGTAGGCTGCATGGAACCAATATTTAACGATAAAATAGGTTATAAAAGGATATATATTGACTTGCCAGGTATGGGTCAATCAGAAAGTGCAGAATGGATTATTGATTCTGATATTATGCTTGATATTGTAATTAGTTTCATTGATAAGATTATTCCAAATGAAAATTTTTTACTTGCTGGTGAGTCATATGGGGGATATTTAGCAAGAGGAGTAATCTATAAAATGGCAGCTAGAGTTGATGGTGTTTTACTGATTTGTCCGGTTATAGTAGCAGATTATAATAAACGTAATGTTCCAGAACATATTGTTTTGGTTAAAGATAGCAAGTTATTAGCTAAACTTACACCAGAAGTTGCTGAAGGGTTTAATTCTAGCTCAGTGGTTCAGAGTGGAAAAATATATGAGAGATGTGAAAACGAAATAATATCTGGAGCTAAAATAGCCAACAAGGTGTTTTTAAAAACTCTTAAAAAAGATGGATATGTATTCACGTTTGATGTAGATAAGGTAAATAATAAATTCGATAAACCTTCGCTTATATTGTTAGGAAGACAAGATAATTGTGTTGGATATAAGGATTCGTGGAATATATTAGAAAATTTTTCAAGAGCGACTTTCGCTATATTAGATAGAGCGGGACATAGTTTGCAAATAGAACAAGAAAACTTATTTAACTCATTAGTGGAGGAATGGCTTAAAAGGGTTAATTAAGAATAAATATAAGGTAGATTTTTAGGAGGAAATGTATGGATAAAATGAGAAAAATAAAGGTTGGTGATTCTATTGGTATTTTTTCACCATCAGCCCCTATAACATATTCATGCCCTAATAGATTTGATAGAGCTAAGAAATATCTACAAAGCAAAGGGTTTAATCTGATAGAGGGAAGGTTAACAGGAAAATATGATTTTTACAGGTCAGGTAGTATTATGCAAAGAGCAGAGGAATTAAATAGTTTAATTAGAAATCCAGAAGTAAAATGTATCATGGCAACAATTGGTGTGATGAATTCAAATTCAATTCTTCCTTATATAGATTACGCTGAGTTTAAGATACATCCTAAGATAATAATAGGATATTCTGATGTTACAGCAATTCTGCTTGCTATATATATGCACAAACAGGAATAAGTACATACTATGGCCCTGCATTAGTAGCCTCATTTGGAGAATTTCCAACATTTGTTGATCTTACTTATAAATATTTCAAAGAAATCACTATGGATAAAATGAATTTTCCTTATGTGCTTCAAATTCCAGAATACTGGACAGATGAATACGTTAATTGGGAAACACAAGATAGATGCAAAGAGAAAAGAGAAAACTCTTGGATTACAATCTACGGGGGGAATGTTCGAGGTCGTGTAATGGGTGGTAATTTAAATACAATTCAAGGGATATGGGGTAGCAAATATATGCCTGAAATAAGGGATGGAGATATACTTTTTATAGAAGATTCTTTAAAAGATGCTGCAACGATAGAAAGAAGTTTTTCTTTTCTAAAACTAAACGGTGTGTTTGACAGGGTTTCTGGAATTATACTTGGTAAACATGAATTATTTGATGACTTGAAGACAGGTAGAAAACCATATGAAATATTAGTAGAAGTATTAGGAGATAAGAAGTTACCATTTATTGCTGATTTTGATTGCTGTCATACACATCCAATGATGACACTACCAATAGGATGTGAAATAGAACTTGATGCTACCAATAAGAAAGTAAGCATCATTAAAGGTTGGTTTAATTAGCAATAGAGTACAGAAATGCGGAGAAAATCTATATTGGAGGTGAGCTATGGATATCACATATTGTAACAATGATAAAACGGTTTTTAATTATAGGACCTGTGGTGTCATTATTAAAGGTGAAAGAATATTATTGCATAGAATGATGGATGATGATTTCTGGGTTCTTGCTGGTGGAAGAGTGAAAATGTTAGAGTCATCTGAATGTGCAATAAAAAGAGAAATTAAAGAAGAATTAGGAGAAAATATTGTGATTAATAGTTTGCTTTGGACAGTAGAGAATTTCTTTGAATTTAAAGGAAAAGATTATCATGAAATTTTAACAATTTATCTTATTGATCTTGAAAAGGAATCATGGATAATAAATCAACAAGACTCGTTTAATGGGTTAGAAGGTGAAATGCTAATATATAAATGGTTTAATTTTAATGAACTATATAATTTAAATCTAAAACCAAGTTTTTTAAAGGAAAAACTATTATGTTTACCGAGTGGACCAACTCATATAATTCACAGGGAATGTTGATTACACATGGGAGGAGCATATGGAAAAATTAGAGATAAGAAGATTTGATAATAATGACGCAACTATTGTATCAAAAATGATTTGTAGAAATTTTTTGGAAGTTAACATAATGGATTATTCCAAAGAAGAGATGAAACGGTTATCTGAAGTTTATAATGCTGATAAAGTAATAATGGTAGCGGGTTACTCACACATGTATGTTTTTTGTTTAGATAAGAAAATTATTGGTTGTGGAGCAATCTCAAGTTTTTGGGGAAAAGAAGATGAAAGTATACTTTTAACAATATTCGTTTTACCTGAATTGCATGGCAAGGGAGTAGGAAGAACAATAATTGTAAACAGATTAGTTGTTAGGGGTAAGTACTTTTAGGGAAAGGCGATGAATTAATATGGAAACATTAGTAACTAATAGATTGATACTAAGACAATGGAAAGATAATGATAGTGCTGATTTATATGAGTATGCTAAAAGTGAATTAGTAGGTCCAAGTGCTGGGTGGCCACCGCATAAGAATGAGGAAGATAGTAAAGGGATAATAAGAATGTTTATTGAAAATAATGAAACATATGCTGTAGTTTTAAAATCAGAAAACAAAGTTATTGGGGGAATTGGACTTCATAACAGAAAACCTGATGATAGTCTTTCTGACTTGTTGCAAAAGGAAATAGGATATGTTCTTAGTCCTAAATACTGGGGAAATGGTTTTATCCCAGAGGCTGTAAATTTTTTAATAAAATACGGATTTAATGAATTAAATTTAGATTTAATTTGGTGCGGACATTTTGATTTTAATTCTAAGTCTAAAAGAGTAATTGAAAAATGCAGATTTAAATATAGATTTCAAAAAAATGAGAGGTTAAAACTATTAGATAATAAAGAAGTTACAACACTATACTATAATATTTCTAAATCCGATTATATTGATTAATATAATTAATAATATATAGGGGTGAGGTATAATGTCAGAGAATAAAGTAAAATTAACAAATTTATGCCCAGTTTTTATATCTGAAGACGTCAGAAAAGCTGTAAACTTTTATGTTGAAAAACTTGGGTTTAAGTATGCAGAGCATTATGATAAAATTGAAAATTTTGCAGCAATATATAGAGATTCAATTGAATTTATAATTATACAATCAAAATTTGGAAAAGTTCAATCAAATCAAAAAACATATGGTGTGGGTTACGATGCATATATTGACCCAGATACAGTTGGTGGGGTAGATATACTTTATAAAGAATTTAAATCAAAAGGTGTTAAAGTAGTCTCAAAACCAAGTAGAACGGATTATGGCAGTTATGAATTTGTTATAGAAGATATTGATGGAAGACTTATTGGAATAGGACTTATATATCATAAGGAAACTTTTTTTGAAAATTCAGATGTAGTGTCATTTGAACAATCAAAACAATAGTTTATGAAAGCGCGTAAGCAATAGGAATGATTCTAAATTTCAAATTTGTTCCAAAAGCTTAGTGTAAAATTATTAATATAGATAAAAAAGAGGAGAAATCTTCTTTTTTATTTTTTTGTAGCTATAGTTTTGTAGATATGAAAATATAATTCTATAAAAAAGAAATAGTGTGGACATTTAAAGAAAAAAGGAATAAAATACAATTAGAAGATTAGATAGTTATCTAAATGTCTAATTATATGAAATTAGAAAATTATAAGGAGAAATTAATATGTCAATTCTCAATTTACCATTTAAAGCACTTGCGGATCCAACCAGGAGAAAAATTATTTTATTATTAAAAGAGAAAGATTTGACTGCTGGGGAAATAGCAGAACATTTTAATATGACAAAACCTAGTATTTCTCACCATCTTAATGCTTTAAAACAATCGCTTTTGGTAACAGATGAGCGAAAAGGTCAATACATTTATTATTCTCTTGATACCACAGTGTTCCAAGAAGTAACTAATTGGTTTTTTAATACAACACATCTTAATGAGGGGGAAAGTGAAAATGAAAAAGATAAGTAATGTTTTAAAAAAAGATTGGGGAATTTTGTTTCTTATATTTGTAGGGTTTGCAATTGGAGTTCATTTTTATCCATTACTTCCAAGCAGAATACCTATGCATTGGAATTCAAATGGACAAATAAATGGTTATGGGAGTAAATTCTTTGGAGCATTTGGTTTAGCATTTATAAATTTAGGAATGTATTTATTATTTATTATATTACCTTATATAGATCCCAAAAGAAAAAATTATGAAGCATTTCAGGCAACTTACCAATATTTAAAGTATCTATTAATAATGTTTTTTCTTGCAATGGAAGTATATGCGCTTTTAATAGCCACAGGAACTATCATTAATAAACCAGATTTCACGCAAATAATGGTCTCATTGTTATTCATTTTATTAGGAAATGTAATGGGTAGATTTAAGTTTAACTATTTTGTGGGAATAAAAACTCCTTGGACTTTAGCAAATGAAGAAGTATGGAAGAAAACTCATAGAATGGCTGGACCAATATGGGTTATAGGAGGAATATTAAATATCCTATTAACTGTTATAGGTGTAACTTTTAATGGAATAGTTTTCATAATCATTTTGGCAGTAATGGTAGTTGTGCCTACTGTATATTCATATATTATTTATCATAAAATTGTTAACGAAGATAAATAAAAATATAAAAGTTAAATGACCCTTATCTTATGGGGCTGATTATTTATAAAGGAGGAGACAATGGAAAAAACAGATTTACAAGAAGTTGCGGATAATCTAAATATACTTGGTGATTTTCTTTCAAAAAGAGATATTGAGGATTTGTCAAAAGCTGCCTTAATAAAAAAGTATGGAATAAAGCAAGTGGATTTGTTGATTCTTCTTGGGGGTAGTATTGTATATGGTTGTGAAATTGCTGGCAAAACTTTTAGTAATGGTATTGCAAAACAATTAATGATTGTAGGAGGGGAAGGGCATACCACATCTCTTTTAAGAACAGCAATTTCAGAGAGGTATCCGAGTATTATTACTCAAAATCGTATGGAAGCAGATATGATTTCAGATTTATTATATGAAAAATATTCGATATCTAAAAATGATATTTTTATGGAAAAACAATCTACAAATTGTGGAGAAAATGCATTGTTTTCTTTAAGACTAGCAAAGGATAAAGGAATTAAACCTAAGAATGTAATAATTATGCAGGATTCATCTATGCAATTAAGAATGGATGCCACATACAAAAGAGAGTGGAGAGAATGTAATACAACATTTATAGGGTATGCTTCATATAGAGCTCATGTAATTATAAAGGAAGGTAAATTAGTTTTTGAGGATAATAATATTTGTGGAATGTGGAGTATGGAGCATTATATAACTTTACTACTTGGTGAAATTCCAAGGTTGCATGATACATCTAAGGGGTATGGACCAAAGGGTAAAAACTATATTGTACATGTTGATATACCAAGTGGAGTACTAGAAGCATTTGAAAATCTAAAAATGCATTATGGCAAATATGTTAGAAAAGCGTGGCAAAAAAGTAATAAATAGGTGATAGATTTATGAACGTAATGGGTGTTATATCAGTAAATACATTTAAAAAAGAAAATAATATTTACAAAATGAGTATATAGATGTATAATTTAACAAAATAATTTTTATATAATAAAGTGATATTAAGAAGAGCAAACAAGTAACTCTCGTCTCTAAGATATACAAATCTTTGAGGTGAGAGTATTTTTATAATATTTGCTAAGTAACTAGTTAGATTCATTAGAAATAAAACATAGATAGTGTTAACACTATCCAGTAATATGAGGGGGAATATCTATGAATAATATTGTCAACTTTTATAATACATATGACGAAGAAAGTAGGGTTTCAACTAACAAAGCAAGAAAGGTAGAGTTTAATGTAACAACAAGTATTCTAAATGAATACATAAAATGTCAAGATAATATTATAGAATTAGGCGCGGGTACAGGAGTATATTCTTTCTATTATGCAAAGAGGGGGAATGAGGTTGTAGCTACTGATATAACTCCGAGAAATGTAGAAGTTATTAAAGAAAAGCTCAATAAAGTTAGTGAACCTATTAAACTACATGCAGAAGTTGCTAATGCTATAGATTTAAAGCAATATGATTCTGAAAGTTTTGACGTAGTATTATGTCTAGGACCAATGTACCATCTTGTAAATGAAAAGGATAGAAAAGCGTGTATTAGTGAAAATTTGAGAATATTAAAAAAAGGAGGAATACTTGCAGTTGCATATATAAATAAGCACTATGTACTTAATTCTATTATGACGCAAGATAAAAAATTTTTAAATCATGCTTTTGTTGATAAGATTTTAAGTGGCGGGACTATAGAAGAAGGTGAAAAAGAATGTTTTTGGACAGATGCATTTTTTACCACGCCTTCAGACATGGAATCACTAGTTTCAAAATTTAACACTAAAATTATTGACCATGTAGCAACTGATGGGATAAGCCCATTGCTAGGAAAGCTTGTAGATGAAATGAATGAGAAAGAATATGATGCATGGAATTATTATAATCTGTGCAGTTGTAGAGAGAAGAGCATTTTAGGAATTAGCAATCATGCACTACTAATATGTAGAAAATAGAAAGTAAAAAAAATAAGGAGTAATTAATATGGTTGACTTAAAAAAGGTCCAAGCAGTATTTATTGATAGAGATGGAACAATGGGTGGGGATACTGATATAACATATCCTGATAAATTTGTTTTATATCCATTTACGCAAAAGGCTATAAAAATCCTAAAGAAAAATGGAATCAGAGTATTTGCATTTACAAATCAACCGGGTATTTCAGTTGGAGAAGCTACAGAAGAAGATTTTATTAATGAGTTAACAGGTTTTGGAATTGAGAAAGCATATATATGTCCACATTTACCAGAACAAAATTGTAAATGTAGGAAACCTGAAGTTGGAATGTTATTAAAAGCAAAGGTCGAATATGGACTTGATCTATCAAAGTGTTTTGTAATTGGGGATAGGTGGAGCGACATGATGGCCGCAGAAAAAGTTAATATGGAAAAAATTCTTGTATTAACTGGAGCTGGTAATGAGACATTAGAGAAAGATAGAGATAAGTGGTCTCAAATAGATCCAGACTATGTAGCAAATAATTTATTAGAAGGTGTCGAATGGATTGTAGAGAAGGCATTTCAGATATGAGTATATGAAAATTAAGGGGGTATTATTTTATGGATAAACTTAATGCACTAATACCGGAGATATCTGTTTCAAATATAAATATTAGTTTGAATTTTTACTTGAATATTCTTTCATTTAGGTTAGTATACCAAAGAAAAGATGATAAATTTGCTTTAATAGCACTAAATGGTTCGCAAATTATGATCGAAGAAATAAATGGAAATTGGGAGACTGGAATTTTAGCATACCCTTTTGGTAGAGGAGTTAATTTTGAAATAGGAGTAGATGATGCTGATAAATTATACGAAAACATAAAAAAACATGACTATAAAATAAAAATAGAGATGCAAGAGAATTGGTATAAAGCAAATAATATATTACTAGGGCAGAAAGAGTTTTTAATTATGGACCCAGATGGTTATTTATTAAGATTTGCTGAAAGTTTAGGAGAAAGAGAATGTGAGATAGATATATCAAGGTAATTAGTAAAATGACATTAGTATTCTACGAAGAGTATATTCAAAGCTAATTTAGTATTTAAAGTGGGTGAAATAATGAAGAAAAAGAGTATGATAATAATTAGTATTGTAGTAATAGCAGTTGTTTTATTTGGTTTAAGTATGGGTATTGCTACTATTAAATGAATAAAACTTTAGTTTCTAAAAAAGAGCCTCAAAGTAGATGGCGTAAAACAAATAACCATAGAATAAAAAAGCTATGTTATAATTTAGCTAAGTTGAACTTTTGATAATAGTAAACTAACTTTAAGTATAAGGGGTTACAAGAATAGTTACAGACCTTTTTGATATATCAGAACTTGCACATGATGAACTTATTGGTAATGGAGGAGTGTATTCTTATCTTTACAATATGCAGTTTAAGTAATATAGTTATAGGAAGTTAATTAAGTAAAAAAATAGAACAATTTACATAAAATAAAGCTGAAAGGCTTTTTTTTATTACAATTCACTTAAAAACGTATCACTTCTTATTTGAGCGGCATATAAGTAATATAAAAACAAATAAGGAGGGGTATGTGATGGCGACAATAATTATACAATATGTATTAATAGTAGATCG
>ERZ1463037.79-NODE-79-length-16366-cov-12.558335_pt1 | contig 16366 bp, 13 predicted proteins | sample MGYA00564484_ERZ1463037 | MGnify/ENA primary metagenome ERZ1463037 (study PRJEB39244, sample SAMEA3635151) | Helicobacter pylori | study: EMG produced TPA metagenomics assembly of PRJEB11511 data set (Assembly of a 5300-year-old Helicobacter pylori... | reverse complement strand
AGATCCGGATGGTGACTGGAGTTCAGACGTGTGCTCTTCCGATCTTATGAAGATGTACACTTATCTCACCGGGCGGTTATTGAGATAATTTCATCTTTTACTGGATCAAAACAAGAGTTGTTTCAAAAAACTTTACCACTTAGTGATGATTATGTCAGAGGAGTTTTAATAAAAGCTGCTGCCCAATATAAAATTGAAGGACTTAGAGATTATTATATTAAATATTTAAAGAGTGAGGATAAGAATCTTAGAATAGCATGCATTAGAGCTTTGTGTGATCTTAAAAATTCTAATAATGAAGAGTATATAATAAATATGCTTTACGATAAGCAGTGGGAAGTAAGAGCAGCAGCTGCAAAAAGTCTCCAAACAATTGGTACGAGTAGTAGCTTTGTTGCACTTGCAAAAACTGCTGGCGATAGTGAATGGTGGGTAAGACATAACGCTGCATGTACTCTTATTTTACTCAATGGTGGAAAAGAATATGCGACAAATATAATAAATTCCAAGGATAAATACGCAAAAGAAGCCGTTGAAAATGCTATAGAAATGATATCATAATCAAAATTTAGTCTAAAACTAAGGAAGGTGGGATGTATAAATGTATATACTTAGAATGTTTATTATATCTTTTAGTGTGTTTTGCATTATATATACAATCGCAATAAATATTTTTTATAATGTGCAAATGGGTATTTCATTTTTAGATATATTAGGTTATATGAAAAAGATGAAAGCTTCTGATTACAAAAGATATAGTGAATCAAAAAACATGATTCCAATATCTATAATTGTACCTGCTTATAATGAAGAAAAAACTATTGTTGATAATATTAAATCTTTACTTTCGTTAAACTATTTGGAATACGAAATTATTATTGTAAATGATGGTTCAAAGGATGATACAAAAGAGAAAATAATAAAAGAATTTAATCTTAAGAAGGTAAATCAACCTGTAAAAAACAGTTTGAAGACTAAGGAAGTTTTAGGAATTTACCGTAATACAAACTATGAAAACTTAATACTTGTAGATAAATTAAATGGAGGAAAAGCGGATGCACTTAATGCCGGCATAAATATATCAAAATATCCTATTTTTGCATCTATAGATGCGGACTCTATACTAGAAAAAGATTCTCTTATTAAGCTTACAATGTCATTTGTTGAAAAACCGGAAACAATAGCAGTAGGTGGAATTGTAAGGATTGCAAATGGGTCTATAATTAAAAACGGGGAACTTATCAGAATGAATATCCCTAAAAGCAAAATTGCAATATTTCAGATTGTTGAATATCTTCGTGCTTTCCTTACTGGACGTGCAAGCCTTAGTAAATTACACTCTATCTTGATTATTTCTGGTGCATTTGGAGCTTTTAATAAAAAAGCTGTTATTAATTGTGGGGGGTACAAGGTTAATATAATTGGTGAGGATATGGAGATAATTGTAAGACTTCATAAAACAATGAAAGACCAAAAGAAGAAGTATAATATTGAATTTTTGGCAGAACCAATATGTTGGACTCAAGCGCCTGAATCCTTTAAGGATTTAAGAACTCAGCGTAGAAGATGGCAAATCGGTTTATTTGATACATTATTAAGTTATAAATCTATGATATTTAACCCTAAATACGGAACCATCGGTATGATATCATTACCATATTATTGGATATTTGAATTATTAGGTCCAATTATTGAGTTTCTAGGTTATATATTTATACCTCTAGCTTATCTGTTTGGCTTACTACATTTTGATATGTTTATAATTTATCTTATTATTGCATTTCTACTTGGTTGTACATTATCAATGGGCAGTATATTACTTGAGCAGGTATCGTTTTGTAAATATTCATCACTTAAGGATACAATGCATCTTATGTTATTTGCAGTAATTGAGAATTTAGGCTATAGACAACTTACTATACTTTACCGTATTGAAGGTATTTTTAAATTTAGGAAATTGCGTCATTCATGGGGAACTATAGAAAGGAAACAATTTGTTCCAAGTAATGAGGAAGAAGAGATGTAAAATAAATCAATAATATAAAGGAAATTATCTTTTTATGAAGAATATAACATTTATATTATATATTATATATAATACTTATATTATATAGGGGGAGAATTGATTTGAATAATTTGGAAGTATTAAGAAAAAGAAACTTACTTATGGCAAAAATAATGTGGATAATGTCTTTTATTTATATTGTATTTTCAGTATTAGCTGGGATTGATAAAAAAGGGGTAATTACTATTGCACCGATACTAGTGGGTATAAGTATTTTACTTAGTGTTCTTGTATGGAGAAAAATAATTGAAGATAAGATAAAGTACATAGCTGCAGTAGGACTATGTATTACTCATTTTTTATTTGTGCTTATGTTCCATGATCTTGATGGTTTTTTAATTGCATTTGTAGTTATGGTTGCAATATCCTTATATCAGAGTTACAAGACAACAATACTTTCAGCAATTTTAGTAGACGGTACATTGATATATGGCTTTTTTTCACAAAGTGGAAAGATGTATGGTACGTATAATGACCCATCGGGATTAGGTACTGTACTTGTGGTATTTTTAGTTATATCTATTTTATTTTTTATACAAATAGGTGCAACGCAAAGATTAAATAAACAAGTAGAAGTGAAAATGAATGAAATACAACTTTCAAAAGAAATTGTTGATAATGTGTTAGTAAAACTTCAACTTTCTATTAGCAATTTTGTTAATTTTAGTGAGGAGTTACAAGGGAATGTAAATGCGTCAGGTAAGATTTCTGAGGAATTAGCTTCTGGTTTTAAGGAAATAAGTTTAAATGTTGAAGCTCAAACTGGATTAATAGGTGGAGTGAATAATGAAATAGATACAGAGACTGAGTATATAAAAAGTGTAGCAGCAAGATCAAGTGCTATGCGCTCTCTATCAGAAAATACTTTATCTAAAGCTAAGGAGTGTGGCAATAACATTACTTTCTTGTCAAAGGAAATGGAGAAAGTATCAACAAGTGTAGAAGGGGCAGTTTTAATTACTAAGGATCTAAATTTTAAGGCGGATAATATTGAAAGTATATTGGTAAATGTAACTGCTATAAGTAAACAGATAAATTTATTAGCATTAAACGCAGCAATAGAGGCAGCAAGAGCTGGTGAGCAAGGCAAGGGTTTCTCTGTAGTAGCTGATGAAGTTCGAAAATTGGCTGAGCAATCACAAAGTTCTAATCTTGAGATTTCAAATATTTTAGGGGACATCAAAAGTAAGATAGGAGAAGTATCCACTGAAATTAATGAACTTCAAACCTCAGCGGGCACTAGTAATGAATCTGTAAACAAGGTTATTAAAGCGTTTGAAAGCATAAACTTAAATTCTAAGGAAATGTTAGCTAAGGCATCAGAGGTAGATACTATGACTTTAAAAATAGAACAATCTTCTTCTGGGGTATTAGGCAATATTACAAATTTAGCGGCTACTGCGCAAGAAACAGCAGCTTCTGTTGAAGAAATCTTGGGCGGAATGAATGAACAAAATGTACGGATGGGAAATATCGTAACAAGCTTTAAAGATTTAGAAAAATTCATTGGTGAACTTAGAGCGGTTAAAGCATAAATGAAAGGTACCTATAGCCCAAGGGCAATAGGTACCTTTAAAAACGTTTACTTGAATTATTTACCCCACCAATCCCATTTTGTAAAGGAGTATGGAACAAATCCCATTGGATCAATTTTGTTAAAGTATAACATTTCTCCAGGTTCTAATGTGTTTGTACTAACTGTATACTGAGAACCTATCATTCTTACTACTTCTAGCTCTGCCCATGGATCATGTGGAGAATCAGTAAGTACTACAGTTGCGGTTGCTAATTTATCCTCTTTTACATCATCTATTGCTAATTTTTGTTTTATCAAAGTAGGACTTAATAAGAAACCACATCCATCAGCTGCTTTAGCATAGAGTATGTTATACATATATTCACTTACGCCTTCATTAAATTCTTCTACTTTACCGTCTTTATTTAAATTGCCTGATATATCAGCATTAACTGTAAAAAATTCTATTCCATTACGACTAATTTTACCTATTGCTTTACCATCTTTCACTTCAAAATCTATATTTGCCATTTTCTTTGGAAGTCCACATACTTCTCTTCCCATGGACATTGCCATTCCGTCAGTTATTGGCATGGATAAACAGTATCTACCTACTACTCCATCACACTGTGCAAGGATAAACAAACCAGCTTCTTTGTAACCTGGAGCAAAGCTTGTTTTAGGATAATTGGCTACGAAGGTTGAAACTAATGGTTTGCCTAATACTGGTTTTAATGGAGCTGGAAGTAATTTTGCTATAACTTCTGGTTTGGTTTCCCAAACTGTATTTAATGTCTCAGCACCATAAAATACTGTTTTGCTGCCTTGTAATGATTTTAATTGTTCCATTGTTTTTGTAAAACTATGCATAATATACCCCTCCTAAATTTAAATGTATTATATCTTACTAAAGCATGTATGCTTTTTCAAATCCATTAAGCACTGCATCAACAACTCTACCTGGTTTTAGAACATCTCCTAATAATTCAACAATATCATAATGCTCTTCAACCTGAGTTACTATTTCCTTATTTGATTTAACCCCTAAAGATAAAACTACAACATCGGTTTTTATAGTAGTAACTTTTTTATCTTTAGTGTTTTCAATATCTATTTCACCATCTTTAATATTTGTAAGTTTGCTACAAGGAAGCATTACTACTCCAGCTTTGGCAAGTCTCATACTTATATCAATTACATTAGGCAAATACCCTGAAGGTCCAATTTTATCTGCCATTTCGATTACTGTTACTTTATTTCCTTTTGAAGTTAATAATTCTGCTATTTCAAGTCCTGTCATTCCAGAACCGGCAATCACTATATTTTTATTCTCTAAGACTACTTTGTTTTCTAAAACATCAGTTGAGGTATATACAAAACTCTTGTCTATTCCTGGAATAGGAGGGACTATAGGGTTTGATCCTGAACTAATAAATACTGCATAGGGATTAATTTCATTGATCTTTTCTAAAGTAGCTTTTTCATTTAATCTAACCATTACGTTTAATTTCTTAATAGCTAATTTTTGATATTCTAGGAACCAATCTAATTTTTCCTTTAGTGGAGGTTTAGTAGCTAGGTAGACATTGCCACCTAAACAGTCTTTTTCTTCAAATATTATAGGTACAAATTTTCTAAGTGCTAAAACTCTAGCTGCTTCCATTCCAGCTGGGCCACCTCCAACAATTACTACTTTTCTATCGTCGCCGGTTTTTGGAAAATCTAAATATTCAAGTTCTCGTCCAACTCTTGGATTAACAGCACATTCTATATTCCCACATTTCATAATGCTTTCTATACAGTTCAAACATGATATGCAAGGGGTTATATCTTCCTCGCGACCTTCTTTTGATTTATTACCCCATTCTGGATCTGCTAATTGCGCTCTACCTACTGCAACAAAATCTAAATTATCTTCTTTTAATATAGTTTCAGCCATATCAGGTTTTCTAATTACATCGCAAGCAATTACTGGGATACTAACTGCTGCTTTTATAGCTTTGGCTAAATTCCTTTTCCATCCTTGAGGATATGAGATTGGTTCTATTATTGTAGTAACGGATTCATATGTTCCTGCACTTACATTAATAGCATTTACACCTAAGTTTTCAAGGTAAACTGCTTCCTGAATTGCTTCATCGAGTGTTATACCATCTTTAGTAAATTCATTTCCATCAATTCTAACCGAGATAGGGAAGAGCTCACCACATTTTGCACGTATGCCCATTATTATTTCTGTTATAAATCTCATTCTCTTTTCAAAAGTTCCACCATATTTATCTTCTCTATGATTTGATTGAGGGCTCATAAATTGTGCTACAAGATATCCATGAGCACCATGAATTTCAACTCCATCTATACCAGCCATTTGTGCGAAAACAGCGCCTTTTACAAATTTCACAACTAGACCGCCGATTTCTTCTATTGTCATTTCTCTAGGCATTTCACCAATAGCTGATGACATTATAGGACTTGGCCCAGCTATTTGACGACCATCTATCATCATAGCGTGATTTTGTCTTCCTGGATGTTGTAATTGGACAAATATTTTTGTGTTGTATTTGTGCACTGTGCGAGCCAAAGTTTGAAGTCTTGGGATTTGTTTTAAATTCATTACACTTAATTGATTGGGCATTCCTACCCCTGTTTCATCATCTACTCTAGTTATTTCAGTAATTATTAATCCACATCCACCTTTTGCTCTTTCCTCATAATAACGGATGAGCTCATTAGATGCTTCACCATTGTAGGAAGCTAAATTTGTCCCCATTGCTGGCATTACTATTCTATTTTTTATTTCTAAGTTACCTATATGACCTTTTTTGAAAAGCTTTTCATATTTCATTATAAAATATACCTCCTTATGTAGTATTTGTTATATTCTTTAGATTAACTGAAGTATAACATTTCATAAAATGTCATGCTATGGATTAAAATCCAAAAACACTTATTATCATTGTGCATTATGCACTTATACATAAAAAGTTATATATTTCTTTGTGCACTCATTAGTTTTTTATAAAAACCAATTAATTTATAAGCGTAATATAGTTTAAAACTATTGTCATTCTCATCTAAATTTATTCCTATTAAGTCTGAAATTTTTTCTAATCGATACCTAAGGGTATTTCGATGTATAAACATCTCGTCTGCTGCTTTTGTCATACTGTGATTATTTTTTAGATATATATATAAAGTTTTATATAATTCGGAACTGTTTTTGGCGTCATACTTTTTTAATATATATATGGAAGTGTTATAAAAATCCTCTTTTAGTATTCGGTCTTTTGCCATATAAATAAAATTATAAGGCTGAATATCCTCATGTCTATAAATATATTTTTCCTCTCCTAGAATGTTTCCAACTTCTAGGGCTGCGATTGCTTGCTTATAGTATATATTGCAATCTTCTATTGAAGAGAACTCGCTACTAATTCCCATTCTTAAATTATTTTCCGATAAAAAGCTTTTAATTTTCTCAGTTCTATTTTGACTTCGGACAAACTGGTCTGTATCGTTTATTATTACGATATCTCCATTATAATAAATTGAACTACTCTTTGGAAAAAGATTCAATAAATTTGGATTGAGATATCTAGAATATACAGATTGTTTAAGTTCATAACTTGAAATGTCAATTACTAAAACAAAAATATGAGGACTAAATACCAAAGAAAAATTATCTAATCTTTCTTTAATTATAGTTTTGTTTTTTATGTTGTTTTCTAATAAATCATATAATATTTCTTCACTTAGAACATTTTTGGTATTGTTATAAAATTGTTCTTTTTCTAGTTTCTTTGAAATAATTTCACTTATTAACATTAACAAATCGTAGTCATCAAGGCTTATAGGTTTTGCGCATTCTAGGAGCAGAATATTACCTACGGTTTTACCTTTTACAACTATTTTGAATACAACTTTTTTTGTAGGGCTTACTGGGCAGGTTACTTCAAAGGGCCTCTCTGTTTTTCTTCCTTTTATCAATGCGTCTAATTTCTTAAGTTCGGCAATAAATTCATAAGAGCAATATCCTTTTTTAACATTGTCCATCCATAACAAATCAGTAATATTCTCTAGAGCAGAACTAGCAAGTACTTTGAAACTTAGATCAATAACAATTAAGGGATTGCCAATTAATTTTGAAGCGGTGGCAATTATTTTATTAAGGTCATCTCCTGCGAGCAAAGATTCTAATAGTGACACTTTGAATTTATTGTAAATTACATCACGCCTAAAGAAAGCCCTTACCTCATTATAAATCTCTAATATATCCTCATTTTCATTAAGTTCGATTATTCTTAAGTTATTGTTAATATATTTTCCGAGTATTGTACTATCATCATTCAGTAAAATAAAACAGGCATTACTTATTTTATCCATAGATCCTTTGAAAGTAGAAGTATAACCAATATAAATATAGTTTTCTAAATACATTATTTCTTTCCCTGTAACTAAATCAACATCGATAAATGGATCACCTTGTGCACTGTTAAAGTAAACGTTTTTAGTTTTGGACGTAAAGTATTCACATAAGTGATTAAAAGTAATATTCATAATACACCTCCATTAAAATATAGTGCATTTCGCACAAGTAAGGTACCACAATTTGGATTTATATATATAGTAACAGATTTTTGAGTGTGATATAACTATATTATAGTAAAAACTTAAAAGTGAGGGGAGAAAAATTATGAAAAGTGTAAACGATTTATCAAATATCAAAGGAAAAATAGCGATAGTTACTGGTTCAGCATCTGGAATAGGGCAAGCAATAGCAGTTGGACTTGCCGAAGGTGGTGTAGACATTGCCGGAACATATTCTAGTACCTCATATGAAGAGACAAAAGCACTTGTTGAAGCAGCAGGACAAAAATTTTTCCCAATACATGCGGATGTATCAAAAACTGATGAAGTAAGCAAAATTATACCAGCAGTTCTTAAAGAATATAATAGATTTGACATACTTATAAATGCTGCAGGTATTGAATCACATAATCCTGTTGGTGATAATTATAGTGAAGCGGAATATCAACGTTGTTTGCAAATTAATTTAAATCAAGTTGTTTCACTTATCGCAGAAGCTGGAAAATTCTTTATTAAAGAAGGCAAGGGAGGAAGAATTTTGAACGTATCGTCTATTGCAGGATACCTCGGAATGCGTTCTGGAATGTCTCCATATGTTATTACTAAACATGCAATAAGAGGTGTAACTAGATCATTTGGTCTCGAACTAGCTCCTTATGGAATTACTGTAAATGCTATTGCTCCAGGTCCTATCTTCACTAGCATGACAACAAAACCACCAATGAAAAAATTAATGATGGATAGAGTTGTTGCTGCAAAATGCCCAGTAGGTCGTTGGGGATTCCCAGAAGACTTCAAAGGAATAGCAAATATGCTTTGCTCAGATGCTGGCGGATTTATAACAGGCCAAACCCTTTTAGTTGATGGAGGATATACATTAACGTAAAAAATAAAGAATCACTCTCAAAAGTATATTTGAGAGTGATTCTTTTAGTTTTATCATTTTTAAAGCATAAAAAAAGCACTTGCAAACTTTCTACAAGTGTTAATAAATTATTTTAATAAGTATACAAAAGTCATTCTTCCAATAACTATGGATACTGGTTGCGTTGAAGTTAAACCTGATGGAGTAACACCATCATAAAAAAATAAAGCATTTTTTGTTGGATCAACTCCACTAAGTGCTGATAATGCAGCTTTTAAAGCACTTGCACTAGCAGGTCTATTGATAGCACCATTTTTTACTACAGTAAATTGGTAATTATTATTTGTATGTTCATTAATAACGCCTGAAATTGAATTTGGAAATAAGTTATTCTGTACTCTATTTACAACTACAGCGCCTACAGCAAGTTGAGCATTATAAGATTCTCCTCCAGCTTCTGCAGTTATTAATCTAGATAACAAGTTCAAATCGCTTTCTGTATATCTTATCGATACAGCATTTGATTGCTGGACGGGCGTGGTTTGTGGCGTAGTAGTACTTGTTGCTGTCGTCGAAAGTTTAAGAGTTTGTCCAACATATATAGTATCATTCCATTTGTTATTAGCAGTTCTTAAAGCACTTAATGATAGACCACATTTTTTGGCTATTGTAGACAAACAATCTCCACTCTTTACGGTATAAGTTTTAAGTGCATTTTGAGCTGGAGCTTTCGTTGGAGTTTTAGTCGGCGTTGCTGTAGAACTAGTTGAATTACTAAGCTTGAGAACTTGTCCAACATATATAGTATCATTCCATTTGTTATTAGCTGTTCTTAAAGCACTTAATGATAGGCCACATTTTTTGGCTATTGTAGATAAACAATCACCACTTTTAACAGTATAAGTTTTAACTGTATTCTGAGCTGGAGCTTTAGTTGGTGTGGTTGTAGGTTTAGAACTAGTTGAACTATTAACCTTGAGAACTTGTCCAACATATATAGTGTCATTCCATTTATTATTAGCGGTTCTTAAAGAACTTAATGATTGTCCATATTTTGATGCTATTAAAGATAAGCAATCACCACTTTTTACAGTATATGTTGTCATGGTAGTTGCAAATACATTGTGTGATGTAATTGTTGAAACACCTATGGTTAATATTGATGCTAAGAAAATAGGTTTAAGACTTTTAATTTTGTTCATTGTTTATCCCCCCTTTAAATAATATTTGGTAGTATTGTTGTATTATACCATAATAATACAATAATTAAAAATAATCGCAAATTAGAAATAAATCTTACAATGGTCACGGAAAAAAATAGCAAAATAGTAAATATAATAGTATAATTGCTTTGATAAGATAAAAATAAGTAATTTTAAGCATATATTGTGCTATTACAATGGGGAGGACACAAAAATGAAACGGTGGAAAAAAAATGTTTTAATTATATTTATTATTTTTGTAGTGGTTGTTGTAGGAGGATTTGGTTACGTCTTTTATGACCTTAGTAAAATAAATACTATGAAAATATCAAAAAAAGATGGGGATTTGGGGATTAAAAGCACAGCGACTACAAATGTAGAACAGAGTAATGATGTAACAAATATTGCTTTATTTGGTCTAGATAGAAGAGCCAAGACTGACTCAAGTCGCTCAGATTCTATGATAGTTTTATCTATAGATCAAAAACATAAAAAAATAAAAATGTCATCACTTATGAGAGATTTTTATGTATCAGTGGATGGTCATGGTCAAACAAAGCTTACACATGCATATGCTTATGGTGGAGCACAACTTGCAATTAAAACTATTAATAAAAATTTTAATTTGAACATTAGAGATTATGTTGCTGTTGATTTTTATGATCTTGAAAACCTAATAAATGCTATTGGTGGAGTAACTATTAATGTTCAGCAAGATGAAGTTCCTTTAATTAATAGTTATATGCAAGAAACTGGTGGAATTGAAAAAGAAGCAATAACTAAGATTACAACTACTGGAAAACAAAACTTAAATGGACTTCAAGCTGTTGCGTATTCAAGAATACGTTATACTGCTGGTGACGATTTTAAGAGAACTGAAAGACAAAGAACTGTATTAACAGCTATGATTACAAAACTTCAATCAGTAGGAGCGACGCAGTTTCCATCTGTTGTTAACAAACTTTTACCCTACACTGAGACTAGTATGAATAGTGTAAATTTGATAAAACTTGGTACAAAAGTTATTGCAACTGGTACAACAACTTTGGAACAAGAGAGATTCCCAGTGGATGGTTACTGGTCATCACAAATGATCAATAAAGTGTATTATTTGGTGGGAAACATTAAGGCTACAACAGATCAACTTCATAAATTCATTTATGATGATGTAAAACCTAAATAATATAAAAAAACTCTCCGGTTGGAGAGTTTTTTTTATATTATATAACTATTAATAAAATCATCAAATACATTAATAGTTTCAAATTTATTAGTATTTCTAACATCTATTTTAACTTTTTGATTAGTAAAAATTAAGGTTTTATTTATTTCTGATTGCACTTCTACTTTAATTAAGTAACCTGTAATAGAAAGGTTTGTTTTAGTAAAACTATGTAAGTATAAGCTGTCTTCATATAAATCTACAATAATAATATCACGCTTAATTTCATCAAAGTATTTTTCTATTTCTCCATTAATAAAAGTATATTTTATTAGAGGACTTATACTGCCAGATTCATTAAACGGCTTAATTACTAAATAACTATCATCTACCTCGTTTGTAGATCCATTTGACATTATTAAATTTATGCTACTATCTTTTTTCTTTAAATCCTTATTCTTAATCAAGATTGATTCAATAGTTTTACAATCCTTAAGAGCTTTGTTGACTTTAAAATAAAAAAGAGTCTTTTTGAAAAAAGAAGAATTGACATTTTTATATGTTGGTATAATTTGTTCACTCACAATGAGGCCCCCCTAATACTTATGTTATGTACAAGTATAAATCGATTTCATTTATAATTGGACATAAACAAACTTATAAAGTTTATAGATAACTTTATTTATACTATAACTTTATTTATCAATAAAAACATATTTTACAATTTTATTGTATAGGTTATGGTCAATTATGTCAAGAAAATTTATATGTGGCGTGTTCAGGGTATAGAAGTCATTCAAATAGAGGCTATTGCTATATTTTGGGAGAAATCATAAAGTAACATTATTGCAGAATTAGTCACAAATTGTAACACGATAATTAAAGGAATACAATAGTTAATAGTGTAATATGGTAAAGATAAGTTGGGTTTATACGAGTTATAATAGTAAACCTTAGATTGTAATGGAGAAATTTATAAAAAGATGGTTTTTAATAATGAGATAAAATAATATACTTACTTTTTAATGGTTCTAAAATTTGGGGGGCGTGATAAATGAGGAGAGTAACTACGAAAGTAATAGCAATAACAACAGTAGCAGCGGTGTTATTTATAAGTACCAGTGCTTGGGCAATTACTAATAAAATGAAAGATTCATCTGAAAACAAGACTAATTTAGCAAGTGGAGTAAAGGCAACAGCAGTTGATAATGACAATAGCTTAGCTAATAAGAAAAGTGATGAATTAGCTGCTAATGAAGCTAAAGCCAAAGCTAAAGAAAAAGCGGATTTACTAGCCAGTGATAAAGCAAAAAAAGATGTACTTGCAAAAGAAGCAGAAATTTTAGCAAAACAAAATGAAGCAGCAAAAGCAGAAAAAATTGTTTCAGATAAGGCAAGCCAGGGAGAAATATTAGCAAAGGCGAAAGAAACTTTATCAAATCAGTCAAAAGCGATAGCAAAACTAGCTGAAGCTAAAAGAGTTGCGACAATTGCTGCAAATAGAGCAGCAGTTAATAGGTCAAATACAGCTTATGCAGCTACAGTAGCTGCAAATAAGGCGGTACAAGTAAGGGCGACTAATCTTGCTAGAACAAGAGCAGCTAATCTTGCTAGAACAAAAGCAGCTAATTTAGCTAGGACAAATGCAGCTAATAAAGCAGCTACAATAGCTGCAAATAAGGCAGCACAAGTAAAGGCGACTAATCTTGCTAAAACAAGAGCAGCTACATTAGCTAGGGAGAAGGCTAATTTGGAAGCTAAGACTGAGGCTGCTAATAACGCTAAAATAGAGGCGGATATGAAAGCTGTAATAAAAGCAAAAGAATTGGCTGATAAACAAAAACAAGAACAAGAATAAAATTATATAGAGAACGGTAATTAAGAGGGGGAATATGAGTGTTTTATAAAAAAATTTTTACTAGTTTATTAGTTTTTTTAATGGTATTAAGCAATATTGTTTTTACACCAATGACTGCTAAGGCAGTAACTGACGTAGCACTACCAATATTAAGTAGTATGAGTGTAGACAAGATATCTGTTGTAGCTGGAGAAAGTGTTAAGGTAACACTAGGGGTTACTAATAGTGACGGTAGTGGAATAAAAGATGTTACTATTTTTTATCGATCGCCTTTAACAAATAAATCAAAATCTATAAGTATGAAGAATATTAGTGGAGACATATATGAAGGTACTTTAAGTTTATCTAGTATAGATGAAATTGGTACATGGAAAGCTACTTATGTTAGTGTAACTGACAATTTAGGTAACGCTAAACATATAGATAATTCAAACATATATCCACTTTCTTTAATCAAACAAGATTTGAAACCTCTTAATTTTGAGTTAAAGCAAGTAGATACATCAATTAATCCTCTATCTCAAACATGTGTTACTCAAAGCGAGGAATGGTCGACTAAAACAATAAATGGAGATTTATATATTGGACCAAATTCAATATTAACAATTAATGGGTTGGTTACAGTAAATGGTGATGTATATGTTTTGGGTGCAATCCAGAATTATGGTAATTTAAGCGTTACTGGAACTATACATGCAATTCAATATAATACAGTGGCATCCACTTTAAAATATGGTACTGTAGTTACGTTAGGTGGAACAATTTCAATAGGTTCAATAAAAGCTTCAAATGATCCAATAGATATTCCGCTTAAGATATACGAAGCAGATAATAAAAATGCTTTAATAGCTAAAGAAGGAAAACTTAATATAACAGGAGCAACTCTACCAATAGCTGATTTATATTTAGATGATACAAAAATAGATTATAATGTTAACGGAACCTTTAGTCTAAGTTTAGATGTTGCCAATAAATCATCAATAACATTTCAAATAATTGATATTTTGGGGAATAAAAAAGATGTAAAATATACTATTAACAATCTCGCAAGCAAAGTCTTTTTTAATTCAACTCAAGGGTCATTAGTAAATAATCAGGTAATTGAATATAATGCTAATGCTGTAAAACCAGCAGATCCAATTAGGACAGGCTACACATTTGGTGGTTGGTATAAAGAAGCAACATGCTTAAATACATGGAACTTCACTACTGATAAAGTAACAGTAGATACTACAATTTATGCGAAGTGGACAGTGAGCAACTACACAGTTACATTAAATAGCCAAGGTGGAAGTGTAGTAAGTAATAAAAGTGCAACGTATAATAGTTTAATAGTAGCGCCAGTTTCACCAACTAGGACAGGCTACACATTTGGTGGTTGGTATAAAGAAGCTGCATGTTTAAAGGTATGGAACTTTACTACTGATAAAGTAATGACAAATACAACAATTTATGCGAAGTGGACAGTTATTCCAAATGGAATCCCAACAGGGTTAAAAGCGACATCGGCTTCATATAATAGTATTAATGTTAATTGGAGTACAGTAACTGGAGCGAGTGGGTATGCTATTTACAGAGCATTATCAAGCACTGGACAATATACTTGGATGTCAGAGACTACAAAAACTAACTATCAAAGTAGTGGACTTACTACAAACAATACCTATTACTACAAAGTTAAGTCATATAAAATGGTAGGTAAAGCTAAAGTGTATAGTGGTTATTCAGCTATGATAAGCTCAAAACCAATACTGCTTGCACCGACATCAGTAAAAATAGCAGCATCCTTATATAATAGTATTAATGTTAAATGGGGTAGCGTAGCTGGAGCAAGTAAATACGAAGTTTACAGAGCGACATCAAGTGTTGGTAAATATACGTTAATATCAACAACGACTGCAATAAGTTATACCAATAGTGGGCTTACAAGTAATAGTGTTTATTACTTTAAGGTTAGAGCATATAGACTTATAGGTTCTGTTAAAGTGTACAGTGGTTATTCATCTGTGTTAAGTGCAAAACCAATGCCAGCTACACCAACAGCATTAAAAGCAGCAGCTACCTCATACAACAGTATTAATATTAGATGGAATGCTGTTTATGGAGTAAGTGGATATGAAGTTTATAAAGCAACAGGGAGTAAAGGTTCATGTACTTTGGTGTCAACCACTACTGGTGTGAGTTATAACAGCACTGGACTTATGACAAATACTAGTTATTACTATATGGTTAGAGCATACAGGCTAAATGGTAATGTTAAGATATACAGTGGTTTCTCAGCTTTAGTAAGTGCAAAACCAATACCAGCAACTCCTGTAAATGCCAAGGCTACTAGAATTAGTTCTAAAAGTATTAAAATTACATGCAACGCTGTATCTGGAGCAAATGGTTATGAAGTATATAGAGCTGCTTCAAGTAGAGGAACTTATGGGTTATTAGCAAGAATGACAAATTCTTATTATACAAATTCAAAGTTAACAGCAGGAAGAACTTATTATTATAAAACAAGGGCATATAGAGTTGTTGGGAAAACAAAAGTATACAGCAACTGGAGTGCCATAGTACATGCAAAGGCATAGATTATAGAATAATAAAGAACAAACGTTCTATTGGACTATAAAAATAAGGATATCGAATTCGATATCCTTATTTTTTATATTTTCCTATAACAGCGGATATTACTACAGCTAAACTAGAGATAGAAATATTGAGATCCTCAATTTTCTTCTCAAATCTAACTAGTAGATATATACTCACACCTATAGGGAAGCCAACTGTATTAACCAGTTTAATTAATGCATCATACATGCATAATCACCTCCCTCACCATTACATGATATATATATGAGTTTAATATTGTTTTTGTGGATATTATAGAATTAATTATATAAATAGCGATTTTTGTGTTTTTTTATTGAAAAGATGTTTAATAGTAAAAATGATGATATAATATCATGAGAACTAATTATGAGAAAAATGAAGAAGAGGTGTATATTGTGAAAGCTTTAGGAAAATGGAAAAAGCCGATACTCATACTAAGTGATGCAGTTTTAGTTAACTTAGCATATATATTAGCTTTCTATTTTAGGTATAACTATAGAAATTTCAAGT
>ERZ1463037.73-NODE-73-length-16882-cov-13.704820_pt1 | contig 16882 bp, 15 predicted proteins | sample MGYA00564484_ERZ1463037 | MGnify/ENA primary metagenome ERZ1463037 (study PRJEB39244, sample SAMEA3635151) | Helicobacter pylori | study: EMG produced TPA metagenomics assembly of PRJEB11511 data set (Assembly of a 5300-year-old Helicobacter pylori... | reverse complement strand
GTGAAAGAACCGGACAACCAATAGAAAAAATTCAACATGATGTTGAAAGAGATTACTTTATGAGTGCACAGGAAGCCATGGAATATGGGTTAATAGATGAAGTTATAGCTAAAAAGAAATAAAATTTAACAACATTTCAGAAGTCGTCAATGCATCTTTTGCAAAGTTGTTGTAGCGATTTAGGTGATGATTAAACTAAATAAGGTTAGTAGAGGTGAAAATATGACAAAGTTTGATGAAAAAAAGCAACTCAAATGCTCTTTTTGTGGCAAAACCCAAGAACAAGTTAGAAGATTAATTGCAGGACCAGGAGTATATATTTGTGATGAATGTATAGAATTATGTTCTGAAATAATTGTAGATGAATTCCAAGGGGATGTTGAATTAGATTTAGGAGCACTTCCAAAACCTGTTGAAATAAAGAAATATATAGATGATTACGTAATTGGACAAAATACAGCTAAAAAATCATTAGCGGTAGCTGTTTATAATCATTATAAAAGAATAAATTCAAATGTTAATGAGGGTGAAGTTGAACTGCAAAAAAGTAATATCCTATTACTAGGGCCTACAGGATGTGGTAAAACTTTACTTGCTCAAACATTAGCAAAATTCTTAAATGTGCCTTTTGCGATAGCCGATGCAACTACGCTTACTGAAGCTGGGTATGTAGGAGAAGATGTTGAAAATATTCTTCTTAAATTAATACAAAATGCTGATTATGATGTAGAAAAAGCAGAAAAAGGTATTATATATATAGATGAAATAGATAAGATAGCAAGAAAATCTGAGAATCCATCTATAACTCGTGATGTATCTGGAGAAGGCGTTCAGCAAGCATTACTTAAAATACTAGAAGGAACCACGGCATCAGTTCCACCACAAGGTGGAAGGAAACATCCTCACCAAGAATTTATTCAGATAAATACTGCTAACATTTTATTTATCTGTGGAGGAGCATTTGATGGACTTGATAAAATTATAGAAAAAAGGACTAGAACTACGTCGGTTGGGTTTGGAGCTGAAATAAGATCTAAACATGAAGAAAACGTAGGAGAGTTACTTAAGTCTATAATGCCTGGAGATTTATTGAAATTTGGATTAATTCCAGAGTTTGTAGGCAGACTTCCAATAGTAGTTACACTTGAAGCTTTAGATGAAGAGGCTTTAGTTAAAATTCTTAGCGAACCTAAAAATGCATTAGTTAAACAATATAAAAAATTGTTTGAGATGGATAATGTGGAATTAGAGTTTAAAGAAGAAGCCTTAAGAGCTATTGCAAAAGAGGCTATTAAAAGGGAAACTGGAGCTCGTGGACTTAGATCTATTATAGAAGACACGATGAAGGAAGTTATGTTTGATATACCATCAAATGAAGAAGTAGCTAAAGTTATAATTAATGCGGATACTATTAAAACTAGAAATCCAGAATTAGTTTTAGCTGAAGGTGGCAAAAGAGAAAAAATAAAAATTACAAAGCAAATTAAAAGTAAAAAAGGACCAGAATCAGCATAATTGAATCATTGTAAAACACAAAGAGACGGATATTTTATCCGTCTCTTTGTGTTTTTTGAAATTATAATAATATAAATCCCAATACTAAAAGTTATATTAATTAATAATATTACATCGAAAAATAAGAATACATTCAGTCATATTTGAGCATAATATCAAAAGATGCAATATTTACTAAAATATGCAAATTTAATAAATGAAAGGAGGATTAGTTTAATAGCTACATCATTAAACTTTAATTAATATGACAACTAATATTCTTATGGCAGTACAATTCTTTTTTACAGTAGTTATTGGGTTATATTTTTTTAATGCATTAAAAGCTCAAAAAAGTGGTAAGGGGGTCGCTACAAAGGAAAACAGAAAAGAAATGGAAAATTTAAGAAAAATGAAAAGTATAAGTCTTACTGAACCACTTACGGAAAAAAGTAGACCAACAACATTTGAAGAGGTTATAGGTCAAGAAGAAGGGATAAAGGCATTACAGGCAGCAATATGTGGCCCAAATCCTCAACATGTCATAATTTATGGTCCGCCTGGAATAGGAAAAACTGCAGCAGCTAGATTAGTGCTTGCAGATGCTAAAAAAAGAGCAAGATCTCCATTTAAGGAAGGTTCGAAGTTTATAGAAATAGATGGGACTACTGTTAGGTTTGATGAAAGAGGTATAGCGGATCCACTTATAGGGTCTGTTCATGATCCTATATATCAAGGAGCAGGGCCACTCGGAGTAGCTGGAGTACCTCAACCAAAGCCTGGCGCAGTTACAAAGGCACATGGTGGTATCCTATTTATTGATGAAATCGGTGAGTTACATCCTATAGAAATGAATAAACTTCTTAAAGTATTAGAAGATAGAAAAGTCTTTTTAGATAGTGCTTATTATAATGAAGAGGATCCTAATATGCCGCTTTATATTAAGGAAGTATTTGATGAAGGATTACCAGCTGACTTTAGGTTAATTGGTGCAACTACACGTAATCCAGAAGAAATAATGCCTGCGATAAGATCAAGGTGTATAGAAATCTTTTTTAGAGCGTTATTACCTGAAGAATTACAGCAAATTGCAAAAAATTCAATAAGCAAAATGAATCTTAAAATTTGCGATAAGGCACTGGAACTTGTAGGTAAATACTCAAGCAATGGCCGAGATACTGTTAATTTAATTCAATTAGCTTGTGGAATGGCAATTAATGATGAAAGAGATGAGGTAAGTATTGAAGATATTGAGTGGGTTATAGAGAATGGTCAATATTCTCCTAGGCTTGAGTCTAGGATATCGGATAAACCACAAATTGGTTATGTAAATGGACTTGCAGTTTATGGTGCTAATATAGGTGCTGTAATGGAAATTGAAGCTAGCGCCAAAAGGGTAAAACTTAGGAAAGGTATTCTAAAAATTACGGGAATTATTGAAGAAGAGGAAATAAGCACTAGTAATAAAAAACTACGACGAAAAAGCACTGCAAGATCTTCAGTAGAAAATGTGGTTACAGTACTTGAAAAATATTTTAACATAGATTGTGATGATTATGATATTCATGTTAACTTTCCAGGTGGATCACCAGTGGATGGACCATCAGCAGGAGTAAGTATAACAACTGCAATGTACAGTGCAATAAAGGGTATACCTGTTGACAATATGGTTGCAATGACAGGTGAAATATCAATACATGGCAATGTATTGCCAATAGGTGGTGTAAATGCTAAAATTGCTGCTGCTAAAAAAGCAGGAGCAACAAAAGTAATTATTCCAAGGGATAACTTTCAAGATAGTTTTAATGCTATAGAAAATGTTAAAATCATACCAGTTAATAATATTAGTGAGGTAATCAAAGAAGCATTACTTAATGGGTTACCTAAAAATATTAAAACTACATTTGATCCAGAGGTAGATGTTATTGCTGCAGAGTCATTAAAAATTTAGCTTGTTATTTTCTTAAAAAAGGTAATCCATCTTTAATTATAATGGATTACCTTTTTTATTTTAAAATATGTAGTATTGAAAAATAATAATATTTTAGGTATACTATAGTAGTGGTGTTATATAAATATACGATTAACAAGTATTCATAGTTTAAGATATCGAGTAAATATAAAATTAAAATAATAATTTCATATTTATAAATGACGATTAATATAATATAGAAAAGAGGGAGAAAAATGGATAAAATGACAAAACTTCTTCCGTTAATTCCGCTAAGAGGTATGAATATATTTCCATATATGGTATTGCATTTTGATGTTGGTAGAGATAAATCTATACTTGCATTAGAAGAAGCTATGCTAAATAATCAAGAAATTTTTCTGGTCTCACAGAAAGTATCAAAAATTGAAGAACCAGAAGAAAAGGATATATATGAGATTGGTACTATTTGTAACGTTAAACAAATATTAAAGTTACCAGGAGATACGATTAGAGTGCTAGTTGAGGGAATACAAAGAGGAAAAATTTCAGAGTATAAAGAAAAGGAACCTTTTGTACGTGTTGAAGTAGAGCTTATTTATGATGAAAAAAACGCAGATGATAAAAAATGCAAGGCATATATTAAAATGATAGATAAAGCTTTTGAAGAATATATAAATTTATCGGTTAATAGTTTTCCAGATGCGTTATTCGGTTTAGAAGAAACAGAAGAACCAGGAAGATATTGCGATATTGTAAGCTCTTATTTAATATTAAAACCACAAATAAAACAAGAATTGCTTGAAATATTAGATGTTACTAAAAGGCTTGAAAAATTGTTATTGATATTAAAGAATGAGCTTGAAGTATTAAAAATAGAAAAGAAGATTGGAACCAAGGTTAAAGGTAAAATTGATAAAATTCAAAAAGAATATTATCTAAGGGAACAAATGAAAGCTATACAAGAGGAACTCGGAGAAGATGATGAAAATAAAAAAGAAGTTATTGAGTATGAAAATAAAATAAAAAAAGCAAAACTTCCTAAAGATCCAAAAGAAAAAGCAAATTATGAGCTAAGTAAATTAAAAAGTTCAGGCAATTATTCTGCTGAGAGTGGGGTATCAAAGTCCTATCTAGATTGGATATTGGCTCTACCTTGGAATAAATCAACTAAAGATAACATTGACATAAGTAAGGCTAGAGAAGTTTTTGATCAAGAACATTATGGGCTTGAAGAGGTTAAAGAAAGAATAATAGAATATTTAGCAGTTAAAAAAATTAGCAAGACACTTAAGGGACCTATACTTTGTTTGGTAGGGCCACCAGGAGTTGGTAAAACATCTATAGCAAAGTCTGTTGCAAATGCATTAAATAGAAATTTTGTTAGAATGTCACTTGGTGGAGTAAAAGATGAGGCTGAAATACGGGGACATAGAAAAACTTACGTGGGAGCAATTCCAGGTAGAATTATATATGCTATGAAACAAGCCGGATCAAAGAATCCATTATTCCTATTAGATGAAATTGACAAGATGAGTGGCGATATCAAAGGTGATCCTGCAGATGCTCTTTTAGAAGTATTGGATAGTGAGCAAAATGCAAGTTTTAGGGATCATTACTTAGAATTAGATTTTGATTTATCGAAAGTCTTATTCATAACTACTGCAAATAAATTGGATACTATTCCAAGACCTCTACTCGATAGAATGGAAGTTATTGAGGTATCAGGATATACTTCAGAGGAAAAATTCCATATTGCAAAAAATCATCTTATTCCAAAGATGTTAAAAGAGCATAATATGGATGATGGTAGAATAGCATTTTCAGACAATGCAATAACTTGTATAATCGAAAACTATACAAGGGAGTCAGGGGTTAGAAGTCTTGAAAGACAAATTGCTTCAGTAATTAGGAAAGCAATAACAGAAATGGTGGAGAAAAATAAAAAAAATGTTAATGTTTCAGCATCTCATGTTAAAAGATATTTAGGTGCTGTTATATATACTTATGATAAAGCAGACACTGAAGATAAAGTAGGTGTAGTAACTGGACTAGCATGGACTGAAGTTGGTGGGGTTACATTACCAGTTGAGGCCAGTGCTATGGAGGGAACTGGTAAGCTAGAACTTACGGGTCAACTAGGGGACGTTATGAAAGAATCTGCTAAAGCTGGATATAGTTATGTTAGGGCTAATGCACATAAGTATAATATTGATAAAGACTTTTATAAAAACATAGATATTCATATTCATGTTCCGGAGGGGTCAGTACCTAAGGATGGACCATCAGCCGGTGTAACTATGATAACTGCAATGGTGTCTGCATTAACTAATAGAAAAGTAAGACATAATATAGCTATGACTGGTGAGATTACGCTTACAGGTAGAGTTTTACCTATTGGAAGCCTTAAGGAGAAATCATTAGCTGCATATAGAGCAGGTATTGATACAATTATAATTCCCTGTGAGAATGAAAAAGATACAGAAAAGATACCAAAGAGTATTAAGGACAAACTAAAATTTATATTTGTAAGTAAAGTAGAAAATGTACTTGAACATGCATTGCTTGAAAATACATTAAATGGAGAGATAAATAATGGAGATAAAACAATCTGAATTTATAATATCAGCAGTAAAACCTGCTCAATATCCAACAGATAATAGAGTGGAATATGCTTTTGTTGGAAGATCAAATGTAGGTAAATCCTCTTTGATAAATACTATAACAAATAGAAGAAAGCTAGTTAAAGTTAGTGGAACACCTGGTAAAACTAGACTTATAAATTTCTTTTTAATAAACGATAGTTTTTATTTTGTTGATTTACCAGGCTACGGATATGCAAAAGTATCCAAAACTGAACAAGCTAAATGGGGGAAAATGATGGAGGACTATTTAGTTCGTAGGCCTCAACTACAAAAGGTAGCATTACTCGTTGATTGTAGACGTAAGCCAACTAAAGATGACCTTTTAATGTATGGATGGATTAAACATTTTGGATATGAAGTTGTAATTGTTGCAACCAAAAAAGATAAATTAAATAGAGCAGAACTTGTAAAAAACAATAAATTAATAAGGGAAACTTTAGAATTAGATCCAAGTGAGGAGATTATAAATATCTCATCACTTAAAAAAATAGGAGTAAAAGAACTTTTAGGAAATATGTTTAACGATAATGAAGAAGGAGATCCACTAACTTCAAATGGAAACCCAATATTATAATAAGAAAAAAATAGACCTACATTACGGTGTGTTAACTAATAATTAGTGCACTTCGTAATGAGGTCTATTTTTTTCGTTAATATTTTAAACTTTTAGTTCAAGTCATGCAGCAGAAGGCTATATGGATACATTTTATTTGATAAGTAATTATATAAAAATTTTGTATCAATTTATTTTTATGAGAATAGTATATATTAGAAAACAAAAGAAAAAGATTTTAAAAATAAATTAAGAAAAGCAATTAAAAGGAGGGTATTTAGATGGATATGAATGACTTATTAAGTGGATTAGCTGATTCCCAAAAGAATGGCTCCAATAAAAGCTGCAATTGTAACAACGATGGCGGTGGATGTAATAATGGTGGTGGATTCGGTGGTGGTAGTGGTATTTGGATAATCGTTTTATTACTTTTATTCTGTAGCCAAGGTCAAGGACAAGATAATGGTACTGTATGCGGATGTGAGCCTAAACACTGTAAGGAACTTTGCAGATGTGGTGGATCAAATAACAATGGATTATTTGGTTTAGGTGGAATTGGCGGCGGATGTGGTGGCGGCAGTGGCATTTGGATAATAATTTTAATTCTTTTATTGGTATGTAGTGGCAATGGGAAAAATAACAAGGGATGTACAAACAATATTATTAACCTAGATAGCTGCGATGAAGATTAACTATGAAAATTAATCATAAGTGAAAAATAGATATTAAGTAAACTATAGATGAATTATATGTTCTTAACTTTAGCCGAAATATGTAACACATTAAAATTTGGCCCAGAAAGGGGAGTTTTATATGTCTAAAAAAAGATGTTGTGGAAATGTAGCTGTTGCACCTGTAGTAAGCCCAGTAGGAAATCTATGCACGAATCCGATTTGTGCGATAATATTATTAATTATACTTCAAAGAACGTGTCTACTTGAAAACAAGAATGCATTTTTATTAATATTGTTATTCCTAGGATTTTGTTTCTGTAAAGGTGGATATGGCGGAAATGCAGTGAAAAGCTGCGGATGCTAATTTAATAAAATAAGGGAGAGCTTAAATGCTCTCCTATTTATAAATGAGGTGATTAATATGTCAAAACACCATAAGCGTGATAGAAATAATATGGACAACAACAACAACAACATGAATAACAACAACAATAATAATGGTGGCAATGGTAATAACGGTAACAGCAATAATAACAATAATAGCGATGGTAATAGCAATAATCAGAATAACAATGTTAATAATAATCCACTAGCACAAATGTTTAATGGAAATGGTGCAAGTCCTTTGGTTGGATTAATATCTAGCTTTTTAGGAGGAAATGGTACTGGAAACAGTAGCGGTGGTAATATGGTTGAAAGTTTACTCTCTGGTTTAGGGGGTAACAGTAATATGTTAGGTAATTTATTAGGTGGGTTAGGTGGACAGGACAATAACATGTTAGGTAATTTACTGGGCAATTTAGGAGGACAAGATAATATTTTAGGTAATCTTATGAATAGTTTAGGTGGTAATAGTAATAATGTGCAAGGAAACTCAAATAACGGTTCTAATTCAGGTAATGTAAAATCCACACCCAATGTTGTGAAAAACAATAAAAACAATAATGGTAATAATAATAAAGTTAATGTGAATAATGATGATGAAAATAATGATACAGAAAGTCAAAATGAAAACAATCAGGACAATGTTTTTTCAAATATATTTTCAGGTATGGGTAGTATAGATTTAAGTCAAATTTCGAATATGTTAGCTGGTATAGATTTAAATAATTTAGATTTAAATAATTCGGATTTTACTGATATGATGAATTCCATATCTAATAATGATTCTTTTGAGAATAATGATGTTGAATTTAAACATACAAGTCCTAAGGGAAATACACATAGTATTTTAGAAGAACTTGAAGATGAAGATAAGGGGCAACTTATATATATATTAGCTCATTTAGTAGATGAGCAAAAACTTGGAATGCTAAATAGAATTGTAGAAGAAAATTCTAACTTAAAACATTAAGAGTATAAAACAGAAACTGATAAGAGAAACACATAAATTTAAAATCTATGTGCTTCTCTTTTGTTTGAATTTTTATAAATTATCATTGTTGTCATCAGGTTGTTCATAACTTATCATTGTACATTTACCATCAAGGATTCCACCCTCAGAGATCATTAATTTTTTTACCGAAATATCCCCTTGGACTTTGCCACAAGTTTCTATGGTTAAGGTGTTTTTACAAGAGACATTTCCATTCATAATTCCATTTATATTAGCATTATTACAGGTTATATCGCCGTTTATGTTTCCTGATTCACCTAATATTACGTTGTCTTCACAAGTTAAGTTTCCATCAATAGAACCATCTATTTTAATAAGACCATTTCCATTTAATGAACCAATTATAGAACATTGCTGGCCAATTAAAGTTTCAATTCTATTTTCGTTTTTTTCTTTATTAATAAACATATAAGATTCCTCCAATTTATATTAAATTATGTTTTAAATTAATTATCTATGCGCACAATAACTTTATTGTAGAATAGCTTTATATAAAGATTTATCAATTTGTCATTTATAATGAATAAAATTAAGTGAAAAGGTTAATATTATAAATGTAATCGGAGTTTAAATCTCCATTTGCATAAAATAAAATATTTTATGCGTAACCCCCCATCCCCCCTTGGGACCGGTAATACGGTCCCATTTGTAATTTTATAAATGATATTAACATTTTACATATAATGTAATAAACTTATGTCTTTATTTAATATCTATAGAGCTGATTTTAAAAGAAGATTCTTTATTAGTATTTGGTATAAGCTTTAAAATTAATTCTATAGTGTAGTTTTTTGTTCCATTTAAATTACTTGCTTTAGATCCTAATGAATTGTTTGTATTAGTTCCTTTAAAATTTAATGTCCATAAGACATCACTAGTATTGCCATCTTTGTCCCAATTGAAATCTTTAAAAACACCATCTTGAAAGGTTAAATGCACTTTTTTGTTGGATAAGTCACTTAACAGTGAAATGTCATTACCGTTTAAATCGGATGTAAAAATATCTTTGGGTATATTTAATTCAGATACTGGAAATGTTGACATAAGATTTATGAAATTTAATACACAAGTTTTCCCCATGTAATTATCAACATAGTTGTAGTCAAAAGATTTTAGACTATCTTGAATGAAAAAATAGCTAGTAAGATTTAATTCGCCATCTTTAATATTCCCGGATAACATTTTAGGTGTTTTATTGTTTTTACTGTCTACAAAACCAAAAACATTGTTTGTGCTACAAAATATATCTTTATATTTTTCTCCATTCCAAAGGAAAACATGCTGTACTGCCTTATCTTTTACCGAGGCTTGAGTAAATATCTCGGGCACGTTGTTTCTAGATATGTCCATTAATGTTAGTCTCATTGGCCATTGTAAATAGTAATTTCCAACGGTGTTGTTTTTTTTTGATGGCTCTAGATAATAGCTAATGTCTCCAGAATTTATTTGAATATAGTATTTATCAGCATCTGTTTTTATGTAGAGTATATCCTTAGTTCCATCTCCGGTTAAATCAGCTTGCATCATTTTCGATTCATTTACGATATTGAATGTACTTATTGAATCATTTTTAAAAAGAAGAAAAAACGTTAATGTTATGGTGAAAATAAGAATAGCTAAGGCATAATAAATATATTTCTTCTTTAAAAAAATTATCTGTAATTTCATAGATTCCACCCCCCCATTAAATTATATGTAACAATCAGGAAGGTTATGATGTTAGTAAGCAACGTTATAAAAAGATTAAAGATATGCAGGGAGTATTCAACATATATATATAAGGCTAATGATATAGTATAAAATAAAAAGAAGTATGAATTTTATTTCATACTTCTTTTTATTTGACAAACTATTTTTTACAATCTTCACATAAACCATAAAAATAAAGTTTATCAGCTAAGACCTCATAATTAGTGTATTGTTTTACATCTTCAAGTACATTTGAAAAACTTATACCTTCTATGTCATCGACTTTACCACAATTTACGCATTGTATGTGAGGATGTGGCAACATATTGCAATCATATCTAAAATTACCTTCTCCAACATTAAGTTCTATAATTAGTTCAACGCTTATAAGAGTTTTTAATGCTTTATAAACCGTAGCCAAACTCATAGTTGGATATGTTGGTTGTAAAGCTTTATAAATTAATTCAGCTGAAGGATGTTCTTTCGTCGATTGCAAATATTTGTAGACAGCAATGCGCTGAGGCGTAAGCTTTAATTTTTTTTCTTTAAAAACTGTTGTAATGTTCTCCATATACACCATCCTATAATATTATTAAGTATATTATAGGACTTATTATATAATAAAAACTATTACTTGTCAAAATTATTATACAATAAATAAAATTTTATTTGAATTTTAATTCATTTATAGAAATAGTTACATATATTAGTAATAGAGAGAGGGTGAGCTAATACTTTGAAAAAAACATATGTACTAGATACCAATGTTATTTTATATTCACCTAGTGCTATATTGTCATTTGGTGATAATAATGTAATAATACCCGAAGTAGTATTAGAAGAATTAGACAGTTTTAAGAAAGATAAAAGTGATTTAGGAGCTAATGCTAGATATTCAGCAAGGCTTATCGATGAACTCAGAAATCATGGAAAATTAAATGAGGGTATTGATTTGGAAAATGGAGGAAGATTACGGGTTGAAATGAATCAATATGATACTAAAATTCCTGCTTCTTGGAGCAAAGAAAAAGCTGATAATAGAATATTACAAGTATGTAAAGGTATTAAGGAACAAGGTGAAGATGTATGGCTCATAACTAAGGATATATTTTTGCGTATAAAGGCGGATGCTGTAGATATTAATGTAGAAGATTATTATGAAAAATTTGTGCCAGAGTATGATAATCAGTATACAGGAAGAATAGAGGTATTCGTGTCTCCGGAAAGACTTCAGGAGTTTTTCAGTAAAAAAAGTATAGAGGCTAGTGTATTACTTGAATATAATGAGGAATTAGAAGAGTATACTAATCCGTTTTTATACACAAATCAATTTTTAATAATTCATTCAATGGAAAATCCAAAACAAACGGCATTAGCAAGGTATGATGGAAAAAATATAGTGCCACTTTATTATAAGGATAGTAAACCGTTAGGAGTTGTACCGCGGAATGTAGGGCAGAGATTTATGCTAGAGGCTTTGAGTATTGATTCAATAAAAGCACCACTAGTAATTATTAAAGGACCAGCTGGAACTGCTAAAACATTGTTTTCATTAGCAGTAGGGCTTCAAAAGATATTACAAGAAAACGGTGAGCACCACCTTGGGGGTGAGCAGTACAGGAGGATTTTAATTTGTAGGCCCAATGTTACTATGGATGAAGAAATAGGTTTTTTACCTGGCACAGAGCAGGAGAAGATTTCACCATTTATGAGACCGATATTTGATAATTTAGAGATACTTGTAGAATCTGATGAAAAAGAGCGTTACAAAAATGAAAAACAATTGTCAGATAAGATAAAAGACCTATTTGATAGGAGAGTAATAACTACTGAGGCGGTTGCTTATCTTAGAGGAAGGTCTATAGTTAAAAATTGGGTAATAATAGATGAGGCACAAAATTTATCGCCTAAACAAGTAAAAGCAATAATAACTAGAGTTGGAGAGGGAACTAAATTGGTTCTTATTGGTGATCCAGAGCAAATAGATCATCCTTTTTTAGATAAAAGATCAAATGGTTTATGTTATGCATCAGAAAAAATGAAGGGTAGTGACTTATGTTATCAGGTAACTTTAAAGTATGATGAATGTGAGCGGTCGCCACTAGCATTTGAAGGGTCAAAAAAATTATAATAAGAAAACTTAGTACAAAAGAGAGTATAAAATTTATACTCTCTTTTGTATTAAATTATCATATATTAGCCAAATTTACATAAATGACATAAAAATAATGTATTAAATTATATGATTATACTGTACAATGTTGTAGTACATAATAAAGAAAAGGATGGGAAGTATGAGAAAAATAAAAAAACGTGGAAGAAACAAAAGACGTACGAGCACACTTGTTTTATTATTTGTAGTATTTGAATTGACGTTTACAACAATTACTGGCCCATTTATGCTTTATTATGGTCCGTTTAAAAATGTAAAGACTACAGTAGTAGGTGCAGCGATGACTACTTATTCATTACAATGGCTTGCAACAACCTTTTTATCTAAGAGTGCAATAGCAAAAATCATGAGTGATCAAAAAGTAGATGCATTAGTTCAAAATAATTTAGATGGTGTAAAAATAGAAAAAAAAGATGATAATAGTATAGAAAGATATGATATTAAAGGAAATAAATTCAAAGGTTACATATTAATAATTAGTGACCCAACCAGATTAAAAGTAGGTTACAGTAGTATGCTTGGTAAAGAAGGTCAACTAACTAGTGATATTGCAAAGGATAACAATGCAATTGCGGCAATCAATGGTGGTGGATTTAGAGATGAGGATAATGGATCAAAATGGACAGGAACAGGAGCAAATCCAACTGGAATTATAATGGCTAATGGAAAAATTGCGTTTAATAATATAACAAATGCAAATAAAAAAACTGAAGTTGTAGCTATGACCAAATCAGGAAAATTATTAGTTGGTATTCATAGTATTTCTGAGATGCAGACAGCTGGAGTAATAGATGCAGTATCTTTCGGACCAGCACTTATAGTTAATGGACAAAAAACTATAACTAAAGGTGATGGGGGTTGGGGTATTGCACCTAGAACAGCAATTGCACAAAGAAAAGATGGAGCAATAATACTTTTGGTAATTGACGGTAGACAGGCGAAAAGTTTAGGGGCTACTTTGAGAGAGGTACAAGACACATTATACGATTATGGGGCGTTTAATGCTAGTAACTTAGACGGAGGTTCTTCTTCTACATTATTTTATGAGGATGAAATAATAAATAGCCCATCAGATAGTTTGGGAGAAAGGTCAGTACCTTCTATTATGTATATAGAGAGTAGGAAATAGTACCAACTTCAAGTAGAGGATATTTTAAAGTTAAAGTTAAAGGAGAAAGAAATATGAGTTGGACGAAAAGAATAAGTATATGGATTATAGTATCTTTAGCTTTGCAATGTTTAGGTCTCTTTTACATTGATCACTATTTTTTAGCTACTGATTCAAAAGTAGTTACTAAAAAGGTAGTTGAAAATGCAAGTACAAAACCCAAAAATATAGATATTAATATACCAACAAGTGCAGAAAATATATTAGTATCATATGATGCCAAATATATATCTTACTATGACGATGGGAAATTAGTGATTGTTAATTGTTTGACTGGGAAAACTAAAAACATAAAATCAGAAGATGGATGCAACGTTTCTTTTGCTTCATGGATTCCAGGTAGAAATAGAATGCTTTTAGTAGAAAAAGAAAGTGATGATGAATCTAGTAACTTAATATTATATTCTTACGATGTAGTAAAAGGTGAAAAAGTAAAGACAATAAAATTAGATTGGGGTGGTACTGACCCTAAAGTAGAAAATATTCAAACGTCGACATTAACAGGACTTATTTACGTGAAGGTATCAAATAATGCTAATAAAAGCAGCATATATAGAATTGATAGAAATCCAGATATGTCAAAAACAAATACAATACCTAAGCTTGTAGACAATATTGCATTGATTCGTCATGAAGATAAATTAGTCTATGAAGGCTCGGTATATAATAAAATATATGTTACTGGTAGCAATCAAAATATAAGCATTGGTGGAGTAGACAACCTTTCATTAATTGGTGCTGATGATGATGATAATATATATCTTGCAGAGTTAAAGGACAATTTAATAAGCAAGGTTTATTATGGTAAAATATCACAAGATACTAGTACATGGAAATCTATCGAATTACAAACACCTTGCACTAAAGAAAATTTGTTTGTATCTACTGATGGTAAAATATATCAAAATAATCCATCGCAAGGGTTTATAAAAGATATAAATTCTGGTATTCAAACTAGTTATAAAGGGAAATTAGTCCAGTTATATAATAAGGGAGTAGCATCCATTGCAAACAACAAAATATCTTTTGTGCTTTTTAAGTAATGAGTGGATCCAAACTATGCCTTTGGCATAGTTTTTTATTTACTAAGAAATCTTAAATTAAAAGTTTATATGAATATTCAGTAAGTTAAGTCAAAATATATATTACTATATTAAATTATATTATTAAAGTAAAATAGCAATAAAATATAACTATATGGATATATTATACATTGTAGATATATATAAAATAAAAATGAGGGGGAGTAAATTTGGATACACAGGCAATATTATATAAGATTTTAATGATACCAGCGATATTAATAGCATTTACATTCCATGAGTATGCACATGCTATTGTAGCGGATAAGTTAGGAGATAAAACTCCAAGATTTCAAGGCAGACTTACACTGAATCCAATTGCACATATAGATCCAATGGGATTTATTTTGATTTTATTAACTGGATTCGGATGGGCGAAACCAGTTCAAACAAATCCTACTTCATATAAAAATTATTATAGAGATGATTTAAAAGTATCATTTGCGGGACCGTTTGCAAATTTAATAATTGGATTTATATTTTCAATTTTTACAGTGATGTTTTGGAAATATTCACCAATGCAAGGGACGGTATATACCATTGTTTTAGAAATATCTAAGATTATAGTGTCCATAAATTGTATGTTGTTTTTTCTTAATTTAGTGCCAGTACCAGGATTTGATGGATATCATATAATTAGAGATTTATTTCCTAAGGCTTTTTACAATATGTCTGATACACTTACTAAGTATCAATTTTTAATATTTATTGTATTGTTATTACCTATATTACCGGGTAATCAATCAGGGTTTACTTATATTGTGCAAGTACCAGCGGATTGGGTATATAATATTTTTATGAGAATTGCATCAATGCTTCAATAAAAAGTGATTCTTAATAAGAAAGTTAAAATTTAAAAAAAGATGTTAAAAGTTTTTATTATTATAAACGTAAGGAGAAAATATATGCGCTTAAGAAAAAAATATTGGGCTAGGCCGGAACTAGAAGCCAGCCATATTGTAAGAACAGATCAATATGATCATAAAGGAAATTGGAGTGAAGAATTTAAAAATGAAAATGAAATACATCTGGAGCTTGGATGTGGTAAAGGTAGTTTTATTGCAGAAAAATCTAGGCAAAATTCTAATGTTAATTTTGTAGGTATAGATTTAAAAGATGAGGTATTAGTGTTTGCACTTAGAAAAGTGATAGAAGTTCGCGAAGTTAAAGCAGAGCAAAATATAAATGTACGTCTTATGCCTTTAAACATTATGTTTATTGATGATGTATTTGCAAAAGATGAAATAAGTAGAATTTATATAAATTTTTGTAACCCTTGGCCCAAAGAACGACATAATAAAAGAAGATTAACTCACACTAAATTTTTAATAAATTATAAGAAGTTTTTAAAAGTTGGATCTGAAGTGTGGTTCAAAACAGATGATACAGATTTGTTTGAAGACTCTGTGGAATATTTCAAACAATGTGGGTTTGAAATATTATTTTTAACATATGATCTTCATAAGAGCGATTTTAAAGAAAATGTAATTACTGAGTATGAAGCTAAATTTGCAAGTATAGGTAAAAAAGCCATGTTTCTACAGGCTAGGTTAATTAAAGAGAGATAATAAGATTAATAAATAACTATAAACCATATAAAAGATAATAAACTTATTAACAAAGTTGTCCACATTAATCCATGAAATTATGGATTGGTGTGGACAATTTCGTTAGTTGATTTCTTGAATTAATAATGTTATTATTATGCAGTGAGTACTTACATTAAATTATTATCAAAATAGAATAATAAAATTTAGGTTTGATTAAAATTTATTAATTAAAAGGGAATCAGGTTAAAATCCTGAACTAGCTCGTAGCTGTAATAGATGAATTTAAGTACAATGTGCCACTCGGAAACGGGGAAGGCGTACTTTAAATAATGATTCTTGAGTCAGAAGACCTGCCTATGTTTTGCACCATAAACTCTACGAGTGATAGGGAGGTCTTTATAATGAAAATTTGTTTATTGATTTATATGGTTAAACATAATTTTTAATTGCTTCCTTTTAACGCTCAAGTTAAAAGGTTTTTTTTAGTGTGCCCGGCATGGGCGTTTACTCGTCGGTGAAAGTCCGATACGG
>ERZ1463037.72-NODE-72-length-16971-cov-13.147021_pt1 | contig 16971 bp, 16 predicted proteins | sample MGYA00564484_ERZ1463037 | MGnify/ENA primary metagenome ERZ1463037 (study PRJEB39244, sample SAMEA3635151) | Helicobacter pylori | study: EMG produced TPA metagenomics assembly of PRJEB11511 data set (Assembly of a 5300-year-old Helicobacter pylori... | reverse complement strand
TAGTTTTTGAAACATTAATGCTTGCACTTATTATGGGAATAATGATTTTCCATATTAATAAAACCTTTGATTCAATAAATACAGACTTTTTTGAAAATCTAAAAGAATAGTTGGTGAAACAATGTATATTATATTACTTGGTATTTTGTTCTTATTTTTAATAGTTACACCCTTACTTTTTAAAAACATAAAAACAACTGGAGTTGTTACAATATTTGGGGCTGTGTTAGTTTTGGGTATTGTGATAAAAATTATTACAATGATTTCTAGAGGTTATTCCCTTAGTTACTTTAATGAATTTTTTTATATTGATAGTTTGAGTATTGTACAGCTTTTGATTATATCTTGTATAAATATAATCGTAAGCATTTACTCATATAGATATATCACAGATGAGATAGAGGAGAAAATAATTACGCTTAAAAGGGGTAAATTCTATTATTTCTTATTTAATTTTTTCGTATTCTTTATGCTGTTTATCGCACTAACTAATAATATTGTAGCAATGTGGATAGGCCTTGAAGGTACAACACTTACAACTGCGTTTCTAATTGGATTTAACATTAATAAAAATTCTTTAGAATCAGCTTGGAAGTATATTATTATTTGTTCGATTGGTATAGGTATAGGTTTAATCGGTATACTAATTTTCGTTAATGCTTATAGTAATCAAGATACAAACCAGATACTTAAATGGTCTCATCTTGTAAATAATACAAATCCGAAGAGTACATATGCTATTAAAATAGCTTTTACATTAATATTTGTAGGTCTTGGGACAAAAGCGGGTCTTGCACCTATGCACACATGGCTTCCAGATGCTCATAGTGAGGCACCATCGCCAGTTAGTGCGATGATGTCAGGTGTTCTTTTAAACCTTGCATTGTATGTGATTTTAAGATTTTATATTATAACGAAACATATACCAGGACTACAAAATACTAAGTGGTTGTTTATAGTTTTTGGTTGTGTATCTCTTATAATTTCATCATTTAGTATATTAAGACAACTTAATTATAAAAGATTGCTAGCATTCTCGTCTGTTGAGAATATGGGTATTATAGCACTTGGACTTGGAGTTGGAAGCAAAATTGCAGTGTTTGGTGCAATACTTCATTCTTTAGTGCATGCATTTGGAAAGTCTATGTTGTTTTTAACAGCAGGAAATTTATTAAGTGCATATAAAACGAAACGTATAGACAAGATTGATGCTTTAATAAAAACTATGCCAATAAATGCAGTATTTCTTATTATAGGTATGCTTGTTATTACCGGAGCACCACCATTCCCAGCTTTTTTTAGTGAGTACTATATAATTGTAGGAACTGTGGAGAGTGGAAATTACATTGTCACTGCAATCTATACATTATGTCTCTTGTTAGTTTTCGCAGGATTTCTACGAGTATTCATTAAGATAGTTTTCAACACTGAACCAGGTGTAAAATATGTTAGAATGAAAGAAGATAAAAAAAATATATTGCCACTCGCTTTATGTTTTGTTTCAATTATTATTATGAGTTTAACTATGAATGGGTATTTGTTAAGTATGATAAATAATGCAGTTTTAATTATATGTGATTAGGAAGTGAAAATATGAAAATAACAGATGTTATAAATAGTTTACAAGAATTGAATTTTGATTTAAAATATGAAGTTAAAAACAATAATGAGTTGTACGTTAGAGTGAAATCAGATCAAATAAGAAAAATTGTACTTATTTGTGTTGATTTATATAAATTTAATTATATTTGTGAGTTTTCTGTTGTTGAAAATGAAACATCAGCGAGCAATAAAGAAGCTACAATAAATTGTGTATTTTCAAATAGTAAACAAGGGTATTATGTAATATGTAGTTATACTACTGATAAAAAACCAATTGATCTTAGTAATATAATTTATCAAAGTAAATTGTTTCAAAGAGAAATTAATAAAGAGTATGATTACAAGATTAAAGAAGTATCAGGGACAGGTGCATATCAAGTTGCAGTAGGACCGGTACATGCAGGAATTATTGAACCCGGTCATTTTAGGTTTAGTGTTATGGGAGAACCAATAGAAAATCTTGAAATAAAACTTATGTACAAATATAGGGGAATAGAAAAATTATGTCAAGATATAAATGTAAACACATTAAATCTTATGTTTGAGAGAATCTCTGGAGAGTCAAGCGTTGCATATGGTGAAGTTTATGCTATTCTTGTAGAAAAACTTTTAGGAGTCGAGGTTAGCACTGAGGTTAAGGCTTTTAGAGTAGTTCTTTTAGAACTTGAGCGAATGTATAATTATATGGATGACTTAGGTGGAGTAGGTAATGATATAGGCTATAGTTATGTAGCTAAAAAATTCGGCTATTTTTCAGAAGTGGTGCATCAGTTATGTGAGAGAATAAGTGGAAGTAGGTATATGAGGAATGCTATTGTTCCACTTGGCATAAATATAGATTTTAATGAAATGAAAAGGAATGATATTTTAGATACTCTAAAAAGTCTTAAAACTCGTGTATTTAGTATAATAAAAATGAGTGTAAACTCAGTTTCATTTTTAGATAGAGTAGAGGATTCGGGAATGGTTAGCCGTGCTATGGCTAAAAAACTATGTATGACAGGTGTTGTAGCAAGGGCATGCAATTTGAAATATGATGTTAGAGCATCCTTCCCATATGAGTTATATAAAGAAATAAAAAGAGATATAAATATAGAAACAAAGGGTGGAGTTTTTGAAAGGTATAAATTAAAAGCTCGCGAACTTAAAGATGCTTTTACTTTTATAGAAAAGGCACTGTCATATATAAATGTTGATATAAAAAGAGAAAAACAGGAATTTTGTTTAAAAGAGGGACTAGAGGCAATAACTTCAGTTGAAACAGTAAAGGGAGAACTTGTAGTTTATGGTTTAACAGGGAAAGATAATAAATTTGATCGAATCTACTTCAAAACCCCTTCGTTTACTAATTGGACAGGTATGAGTGAAGCGGTCCTAGGAGAAATCATTCCTGATTTCCCGCTTATTAACAAAAGTTTCAATATGTCTTATTCTGAGAATGATAAGTAGGGAGTATTAATATGAATAATATAATTGATAGAATAAAATATGGAACAGAAACAATAAAAGAACCACTTAAAAATAATGAATTTTCTTATGGAAAAATAGTTGCAAAGATAAACGTATGTGATAACTGCGGGAAATGCATGAATGAATGTTTAGTGAATGCCATAAAGATAAATACTATTACAAATGCAGAGCATTTAGTAAGTGTAGATGATAAAAAATGTATTTATTGTAGGAATTGCGTTAATATTTGTCCGAAATCTGTTTTGAAAATGACATCCGATTATAAAATGTCAGAATTAGAACTTGCAGGTGATAAGCTTAGAGAAAAAATATATAAGACTTTTAAGAGATCACTTGTATTAAGAGTAGTAGATACTGGTTCGTGTAATGCTTGCATGTCAGAACTTAATGCAATGTCGAACACATTTTATGATATTTCAAGATTTGGAATTAATGTATCCCCATCTCCAAGGCATGCAGATGGACTAGTTGTAACAGGCCCCGTTACTATAAATATGAAAGAAGCTTTGGAGAAAACTTACCAGGCTATGGCTGAACCTAAAATAGTCATAGGTGTTGGTAGTTGCGCTCATAATGGCGGAATATTTAAGGAGGGAGATGGAGTGTATGGTACACTTCACGATGTACTACCTGTTGATTTGGTGATTCCGGGTTGCCCTCCATCACCACAGGCAATTATTTTTGGACTTCTTAAAATAATGGATAAGATTAAAAAATAGGCAAAAGTTAAGTACCTGAAGAAGTGATAGTTTGAGTGTGAACACTTCTTACAGGTACTTTTGTTATTTATCACTCAAATATTAAAGAGGTATTCTAGATAAATATGTTTTGTGCAAACGCTTGCAGTAAACTAGATAAGTATGTATAATAAATATAAAAGGTAAAGTTATAACGAAATGTAAAAATTATGAATTACATAGGAGGGAAATCTATTGGATACTAATAATATACCAAGAATTGCTTATTTTTGTATGGAGTATGGGTTAAATTCAGATTTTAAAACTTATGCAGGGGGGCTAGGGATACTTGCTGGTGATTATATGAAAGGTGCTAAAGATTTAAATCTACCACTTGTTGGAATAGGGCTTAAATGGAAACAGGGGTATACTGAACAGCTTGTAGATGAAAACGGTGAAGTATATGATACATATCATAACTATCATTATGACTTTTTAAAAGACACAGGAGTAAAAGTAACTGTTAATATCAGAAATTTAGAAATAGTATGCAAGGTTTGGAAATTAGAAGAGTTTGGAAACAACCCAATATACCTTTTAGATACTGATATACCAGAGAATGGCGATAGGTGGATAACAGGACAATTATACGGTTGGTTTGGGGAAGAAAGAATAGCACAAGAAATAGTACTAGGAATTGGTGGAGTGAAAGCGTTAAGAGCTTTAAATATACCAGTTGATGTATATCATTTTAATGAAGGTCATGCTATACTTGCGGCAACAGAACTTATGAAAGAAAAAATGCAATCAGGATATAGTTTTGAAGAATCATGGGCGAAAACTAGAGAGGAAGTAGTATTTACAACTCATACTCCAATAGTTGAGGGCAATGAATCTCATTCTATTGATAAATTAGAGTATATGGGTGCATTTAATGAATTGACTAGACAACAAATGGTCAGACTAGGTGGAGAACCATTTAATATGACTGTGGCAGGGCTTAGGCTATCAAGAAAAGCAAATGCAGTAGCACAACTTCATATGGAAACTGCAAATAAAATGTGGAGGACTGTTGCTGGTAGACCTGAGATTATTGGTATAACTAATGGAATTCATAAACCAACTTGGGTGGACGACCGAATGACAAAGGCTTACGAAAATAATGGAGATCTTTTTGAAACTCATACAACTATTAAAAAAGAATTAATAGAGTTTATTAAAGAAAGAACTGGGACTACACTTTGCACCGATAAGTTACTTATTGGATTTTCAAGAAGAGCTGCACCATATAAGAGAAGTGACTTAATATTTACCAGTGAGGAAATTATTTCTCCTCTACTTAAAAGTGGAAAGGTTCAAATTGTATTCTCAGGAAAAGCTCATCCTCTTGATGACACAGGAAAAGAAATAGTAGCAAAACTCGTAAGAATGATGAAAAAATATCCTAATAGTGTAGTATTCCTTGAAAATTATGATATGAATATAGGAAGAATGTTAACTAGAGGTTCGGATATTTGGTTAAATAACCCTAGAAGACCTCTTGAGGCTAGTGGAACTTCTGGAATGAAGGCTGCAATGAATGGTGTACTAAACTGTTCTATTTTAGATGGATGGTGGCCAGAGGCTTGCAACGATGGTGTAAATGGCTGGCAGTTTGGAGATGGGGTAGGGCTTGACGACTTAACAGAAGTAGAATTAGATAAACATGATACGATAGCGCTTTATGATACTTTAATTAATAGAGTTATGGCTACTTATTATGGAAATAGAGAAAAGTGGGTAGAAATGATGAGAGAAAGTATTAGAACTACAAGTTATGAGTTTTCAGTTGAGAGAATGCTTGATGAATACTATAACAAAATGTATATAAAATAATTGTAGTCTATATAATAATTATAAACATAAAAAAATAAAAACAACTTCAAACATAAATTTTGAAGTTGTTTTTATTATCTGAAATTTTTTATAAATAATTTATTTAACTTTTAAAATCCAACCTTCTGGCGCGTTTACATCACCAAATTGAATTCCGTAAAGAGTATCATAAAGTTTTTTAGTAACGGGGCCTACTTCTGTTTCGCTGTAGAAAACATGAAGTTTACCTTTATGTTCAATGCCACCAATAGGTGTAATTACAGCTGCGGTTCCACATGCACCAGTTTCTTTAAAGTCTGTTAGGCTATCTATTGGAACATCTCTTTCCTCAACTTGCATTTTTAAATACTCTTTTGCAATATAAATTAATGATTTTTTAGTTATACTAGGAAGTATTGATGGTGATTTTGGAGTTACAAATATATTATCTTTTGTAATACCAAAAAAGTTTGCAGCTCCAACTTCCTCGATTTTAGTGTGAGTTGCAGGGTCAAGGTATATACAGTCTGCAAAACCTTTTGATGCAGCATGTTCATGAGCAAGAAGACTTGCAGCATAGTTTCCTCCAACCTTTACATCGCCTGTACCAAATGGTGCAGCTCTATCATATTCATCTGATGTCATAAAGTTTACTGGAGATAGCCCAGCTTTAAAATAAGCACCTACTGGGCAACAGAATAGACCAAATAAAAACTCTGGTGCTGGACCTACGCCAAGGTTGTCACCAATACCTATTACATAAGGTCTTAGATAAAGTGTTGCTCCAGTTCCATATGGTGCAACAAAAGCTTCATTTGCTTTAACAACTTGCAAACATGCATCAAGAAATTTTTCATCTGAAATTTCAGGTATTAAAACACGTGAACAACTGTTTCTCAAACGCTTTGCATTCTCCAAAGGCCTAAACAATTGAATGCTACCGTCTTTTGTGCGATAAGCTTTTAAACCTTCAAAACACTGTTGACCATAATGAAGAGAGGTTGAAGCTTCACTTATAGAAAGATTGTTATCTTTAACTAGTTTTCCATCATCCCATTTACCATTTTTCCATATTGATATGTACCTAAGATCTGTTTTGCTATAAGCAAAACCTAATTTGCTCCAATCGATGTTAACATTTGTGCTCATATTTATCCCTCCTATTATTTTAAAAACTGAATTATAATTAAATATATTTTATACAACATTAGAAATATAACGGTATATTCTAAATATTGTAAAAATTCGTACAATATAAGATATAAGTTCTATTATAACATAAAATATGCAGAACAATGGTATTATCAGCATTTTAATGAATTGAATTCAAAACCATTTTATAATGAATGAAAAAGTTTATTAAAATAATTTCTTAAAGCAGTGTTTACATAAAGAGGTTTTACCCTTGTTAGCTGAAATACAGTCATCTTTGGGTACTATTTTACCACATACTTCACAAACTAAATTGGTGGTAGAATTATTATTATTATTAATAGATTTTGTTTGATTTAGTTTAGACCCTATAGTATTTTTTTTATTTGATGGTGGATCATAATCTATAGGTGGTTGTTTTTCTTCTCTTTCAATTATTGAATATTTCATAACAAATGTACTTTCACCAAAAAGCTCTAGTTCAAATCTTGGATTACACGCATCGTAAAACTCCTCTATAATAAGTCTTGTAACTTGAGCATCATTAACTATAAGACCACTTTTTTCTATGCCATCAAAAATACTTTTTGTTATGTTGTTTGTATCGGGATGTCTTTTGGAACTTTTATAATATACCTTCAAAACGGCAATAAGAGATTCTGTTAAAAAAATGCTAGGGTTTTGGCTCCTGCATTGATAAGCGATTTCTTCTTCATACAAAGCATACCTATCGTGGTATTTTCCAGAATTATATGGCAAAATAGCTCTACCGTTTGTATTAAAAAGCTTAAAATTGGATTTTGAAATAGGTGAACCCTTTATAATAACTTTTGCATAAGTGCTACTCATATGTTCCCCCTAGGATCTATATTAAACAGATAATTATTATTAAATATGTCTTAATCTTTTTTTTACAACAAACTTGTATATACAATTATATCATAAAATGCTACATGCCTAAGAGAGAATAACTAGAATAGGCATATATAAATTTGATATGACAAAGCTAATAAAGTATAATTAATCTGTATTATTAATAGATGTTAACTTTTTTAGAATGCAAGATTCTTAAAATATAAAATTAATTCTTATAATATTTTTATGAATATATTGAAGAAAATCATATAGACTATGTTAAAGGTGGGTAAAAACAATGGAAAAGGATATTAAAATACTTGCAATAGAATCAAGTTGCGATGAAACAGCAGCTGCGGTTGTCGTGAATGGTAGGAATGTTTTATCTAACATAATCGCATCTCAAATAGATACACATGTAAAATTTGGTGGTGTTGTTCCAGAAATAGCATCTAGAAAACATATAGAAGCAATAAGTGCAGTGGTTCAAGAGGCATTAGATGAAGCTAAAGTTACATTAGATGATATAGATGCAATAGGAGTAACATATGGACCAGGACTAGTTGGAGCACTACTTGTAGGCGTTCAGTATGCTAAAGGACTTGCATACGCATCACATAAACCATTAATTGGAGTTAATCATATAGAGGGGCATATAAGTGCTAATTTTATTCAATATAAGGAGCTTGAACCACCATTTATGTGCTTGGTTGTTTCAGGTGGGCACACATTTATTGTATATATGAAGGATCATGGTGATTTTGAAGTTATGGCCCAAACTAGAGATGATGCAGCGGGAGAAGCCTTTGATAAGGTAGCTCGTGCAATTGGACTTGGGTATCCGGGTGGGCCCAAAATAGATAAAATAGCAAAGACTGGCAATGCAGATGCTATAAAGTTCCCAAAAGCTAAATTCCATGATGTTACTTTAGATTTTTCATTTAGTGGAGTTAAATCTTCAGTGCTCAATTATTTAAATAAAATGAATATGAAAAATGAGAAAATTAATGTACCGGATGTAGCTGCGTCTTTTCAAAAGGCAGTAGTTAGTGTACTTGTGGAAAATGCTTTTGAGGCATGTAAAATTAAAGGGGTAGATAAAATAACAATAGCGGGGGGAGTAGCTTCAAACTCTTGCCTTAGAGAGACGATGATAAAAGAAGGGCAAAAGAAAAACATAAAAGTTATGTTCCCTGAAATGATACTCTGCACTGATAATGCTGCGATGATTGGTAGTGCAGCTTATTTTGAACTAATAAAAGGAAGAATTTCACCATTAACACTAAATGCAATACCAAACCTAAAGCTTGGAGAAAGATAGTAGAAGGAGTTTTTAAATTTTGATCAAAGTTAATATAAACTTAATGCAAAGAAGAATTAGAAGATTACATTCACAACATGTTATACATGAGTCTTTTCGATTTGGCATATTGCTTGCAATTGCGGGTGGATTTTTGGACTCTTATACATTCATAGGAAGGGGAGGCGTTTTCGCTAATGCTCAAACTGGGAATATTGTACTCCTTGCTATATATGCTGCAAAAGGAGAATGGATGCATGCACTTTCTAATCTTCCAGCTATAGTAGCTTTTGTTATTGGAGTAATTGTTGTTCAAGCAATAAAAAGTAATTCATCCTGTTTATTTATACTAGACTGGCCACGGGCCGTGTTAATTTTTGAAATTATAGTCCTTTTTATAATAGGATTTGTACCAAATACTATTCCTAATCTTATTGTAAATGTTACAATTTCATTTGTTGCTTCGATTCAAGTATGTTCATTTTCTAAAATAGCAGATTCGCCATATAGCTCAACTATGTCCACGGGTAATTTACGATCAGCTGCAAGGGAGGCATATATTGCTTTTACCCAAAAGGACCATGAGGCGGCTATTCGTACTATTCGACTTTTTACAATTGTTTTTTCATTTTTATTAGGAGCGGTTTTAGGTGGAATACTAACATTAAATATCGGCGTTAAAGCAATCTGGGGTGCTTCTTTTATAATAATGGGTGCTTTGATATTATATAACATTAGTAATTCATAAATATATCAATATTTATGAATTAAATTAAATATAGTATGTAAAATTTACATGTACACCTCCATTTTTGTGTAATAGCTTAAAGAATAGTATCCTCTCCAAAGTCTTTCATAAGATTCTTAAGTTCATCTATCTGTTTTTGTAAATTTTTATTTGTATTACTTGAAGTAGTATTTGTATCACTTGTATTTTGAGCGTCTTCTTTTGCTTGAAGATTAGAAAGTTGAGTTGCAATTATAAAAATGCTTTGAGCCACACTGAATAAAAAATTGGCTACTACATTTTGTTGGTCAACATCGAACTTAGATGCAATAATAATTCCTAGGATTGTTGCCAGTGTTGCCAATTCAGTAGGACTGTATTCTTCTAGTTTTTTCATAAATTACATCTTTTAAACATTTTTATATTATAGTATACTCACTTGTCAAAGATTGTGTAGACTATCTTTAAAAATAATAAATAAAAAGTATTTAAATAATTAGAGGCATTAGGTTAAATAATCTGATGCTATTTTTTTTCATTTATGTAAAATGGTTTATTGATTATAATTAAAAAAATGACTCAAAAAACAAAGTTTCCCAGTTGATACAATAATATAAGTAGAGTATAATTATCTCAGTTTCAATGATTTAAAATAACTATTATTCTTACGAATTTAAACGAGGAGCAATATTATGACAAGGCACCCAAAAATAACAAAAACTTTGTTTAAGCTATTAATTATATCAATATGCTTATTTCTAAGTATATTTGCAGTAATATCTTGTTCAAACAAAATAAAAAAAAGTAATGAAAATAAAGACAATTCATCTAATAAAGATCAAAATATAAATAAAACAAAGTTAACTGAGATAGCATTTGAAAAAGGAAATAATCTATATCTTTATAATGTGATAAATAGGAAGATTAAATCTCTAGGAGATAGTTCAAAATTAAAAGATTTATCAGAAATTTCTCCAGATAAAACAAAAATTGTATTTAGATATTTTAATTCGGGGGAACCTATATATCCTCCTCATGTAATTATTTATGATATTAAAACTGGAAAGTTAACAGATATTGTTATTAATAATAAAAATCTACAACAAATTGTTGAACTTAAATGGATAGATAATGAAGATATTTTAGTTACAGGGCACATAAATCCTTCCGTTTCAGGTTATTCAGTGTATAATATAAAAAGCAAAGCAGAGTTAATGTCTTGTGAAGGAACAATTAGAGATGTTAGTTCAGATAAGAAAGACATTATTTATAGCAATACTCCACACATATTTCCACAGCCAAGAGCTAATTTATATATTAACGGTAAACAAATTTTTGAGATAAAAAATGTTAAGGAACAAATATATGATGCTGTAATATCTAAAGATAAGAAAATGATTGCTTTTAGAAGTTGGGTGGAAGGTGAAAAAGATATAAATGGTAAAGCTATTGCATATCTTAATGTAGGTAAAATTGATAGTGAAAGAAATGGAATAAGTAGTCTAAACAAAGTAATTATAAGTGGTGAGATAGCTGGGCAATTGAAATTTGATGGTGAAAGTAATTTAAGTATTGTTGAAGACAGATTTATATATAAGTTAAATGATGGAAAGCTTATTAAGGTAGAAAATACACTTCCAAAGAAAAAGGAACTTTCTGTGGTGCAACTTAAAGAGTTTAGACAAACTTTGTCTAAACAATTTCCTAAGGAACTTATTTCAGACCAAACAGTATTGGAAGATATAGACATATATAATATGGTAGTTTTTTAGGATTTAAAGGATATGAAAATTAGTAAAATATAGTTTGCATTTATTAAATTTATGTTAACAAATATTTAAAAATTTGGTATAATAGATATGAATTTTAAAAAATATGGAAGAAGGGTTATTATGAAAAAGAAAAATTCTTATAAGCCTAAAAAAACAAAAATTCATGTAAAAACGGTACCAGAATTAATAGTTAGTAAATTAGTTATGTTACTAGGTTGTATTATACCAATATCTATATTTATAGCTTATTCTATGAAGTTTAATTTTTTTTATATTACAAGAATTTTATCAATATTTATTTTAATTATAAGCATAGCTGCATACTTAAAAAGTGAAATTATGTATCCTCATCCTAAAGTAGTACATAAGGGTAATGCATTAAGTAGTAAAAAAAATATAGCTTATAAAAAACACAAAATAAATTTTTCTTTTTCTTTAAAGAAAGGGACACTTCAAGTGGTGTTATCAATGTTAATAATTATCGTATTAACTTATTTAGGACAAGGTGTATATAAATTAATTGGATAAGGAGTATTAAATATGGATAATAATTATAAGTTTTTTAGAAATAAAGAATGTGAATATTTCCCATGCCATGAAGTTAAAAACGATGAAAAATTTAATTGTCTCTTTTGTTATTGCCCTCTGTACTTTCTTTCGCAGTGTGGGGGCAATGGAAAATTTGTAAATGGCATTAAAGATTGTTCGTCTTGTTTGATACCACATTCTGAAAATGGTTATGAATATATCGTAAGTAAAATAAAGGAAACAAATAAAACAAAAAGAAAATAAATTTATAATCTAAAATTAAAAATTGTTTAATAATGAGCGTAGAAGTAATTTCTAGGCTTATTATTTTTATGGTTATTTTATTAAGAAGTAACATATCTTATATCACTGAATATGATAGTATCATAAGAAATTTTAGGAGGGTAAATTTGGAAACCCTAAAAATAGGTTCGAAAGGAACAATGGTATCAGAGATACAAGCATTGCTTAATAAGTTGGGTTATGATGTTGGTATAATAGATGGGATTTACGGACCGCGAACTGCAGGTGTTGTAAAAAGTTTTCAAAAATATTTTGGATTATTACCTACAGGTGAAGTGGATACTGATACTTATAAACTTATGAACAGATTTTTATTAGGTTATGATACTTATAGAATTAAACCGGGAGACACTCTATATCTTATAGCAAAACGTTATTACACTCCGCTCGCAAGCATAATTACTGCAAATCCTAAAATTAATGCTAATAGTTTGAAAGTTGGTGAAGTAATAATTGTTCCATACTCCCTGGATGTGGTTTATACAAATATTGATTATACTTATGATATTATGAAAAAAGATTTAGAAGGGCTAAAAGCTAGATACCCATTTATTGAACTTGAGAGTGCTGGCAAGAGTGAACTTGGGAAAGAAATCTATTATGTGAAATTAGGGAATGGACCAAGCAAAGTATTTTATAATGGCTCACATCATGCAATTGAATGGATAACCTCTGTGCTTCTAATGAAGTTTATTGAGAATTTTGCTAAAGCATATGCAATGGGGCAGAATATAGAAGGTTATAATGCTAGGGATATATTTCGTTCAAGCACTATATATGTTATGCCAATGGTTAACCCAGACGGAGTAGATTTAGTGCTTAATGGTCTAGAGAGAAGTAATCCCTATTATAATGATTTAATTAAGTGGAATAATGGAAGCTTAGATTTTTCTAAAAATTGGAGTGCTAATATCCGAGGAGTAGATCTTAATCATAACTATGATGCTATGTGGCAAGAATCAAAGAATGCAGAAGCAAGTTATGGAATATATGGACCAGGTCCTACTAGATATTCAGGTACCTCGCCAGAGTCTGAAACGGAATCTAAAGCTGTAGCAAATCTTACAAGAAACAATAAATTTAGATTAGTAATAGCGTATCATACTCAAGGTGAACTAATTTACTGGAATTTTCAAAATTTAGCAAATTCCGAAGCTAGAGCAATAGCAATAATTTTTTCGCAATTAAGTGGTTATAATCTAGGAGAAACAACTGGAATTACAAGCTATGCAGGATATAAAGATTGGTTCATTGAAAAATTTAGAAGACCCGGGTATACCATTGAAGTTGGACTTGGACAAAACCCTCTTCCCATAAGTCAATTTAATAAGATTTATAGTGACAACATTAAAGTTTTATTAGAGGGGGCAACAATTTAGCCACATATAATAATTATTTTGTATGATTTTAAAAGGTATATACGGTACATTTGTAGAATATATTAACATAAGGAGATGATACTATGTCAAAAGTACTTGAAGATGAAAATATTTGTACATTATGTGATGAAAAAATTATAGATGATAATTTTGTATCTTCTAATAATTCATCTTTAAAATTAAATACATTTAAAGATGAAGTTAAATGTAAAGAAAAATGTAAAATATGCGGTGAGCTAACCCCTTGTAATAAAGAATAAAGAACAATTACTATTAAAGAAGGAACCTTTAATCGCTCAAAACTTTAATAATTAATAATAAAACAAGAGCTGTGAATGATGCAACTCTTGTTTTATTCTTCTTCAGATACTGCAACTTCCCATGTTGCATAAAGTTCTTCAAGTTCTTTTTTTACATTTGAAAGTTGATTATTTGTGTCAACACTTCTACTTGGACTTGAATAAACTTCTTCAAGGCATAGGTCATTGTTTAATTTTTCTATTTCTTTTTCTAGTGATGTAATTTTATCTTCCAGTTCTTTAAAATCCAGTTTCTTTTGTTTCTCCAGTTTATCTTCTTCTCGTTTCTTTTTTTTATCAAAGTTAATTTGAGTTTTTGACATACCTTCTTGTTCTTCTTCTAACTTAAATCTTAGGGGATTTTTCTTTTTTTCTATATAATAACTATAATTTCCTAAATACTCTTTGAGGCCATCCTGATTTAATTCGAGTATTCTAGTAATTACTTTGTTTAAAAAATATCTGTCATGTGAAATTACGACAACGGTGCCATCATATCCTAGTATTGAATCTTCTAAGGCTTCACGGGACATAATATCTAAGTGATTTGTTGGCTCGTCTAGTAATAAGAAGTTTGCTTTAGATAACATTATCTTTAGAAGATTAATTCTACATCTTTCTCCACCGCTTAGGGTTGCGATAATTTTAAATACATCTTCGCCAATGAATAGAAATGCAGCTAGTGCTGTACGAACCTCTGTGGTAGTAAGCTTTGGAAATTCATCCCATACTTCATCTATTATAGTTTTTTCTGGATTTAAATTTGACTGCTCTTGGTCATAATATCCTACAAAAACGTTCTTACCTAATATTTTTATGCCAGTATCAGAAGGTACTTGATCCATTATAATTTTAAAAAGAGTAGTTTTACCTCTTCCGTTTTCACCAATAAGAGCGAATTTTTCTGACCTTTTTATGTCTAGATTTAGATGCTCAAACAAAAGGTTATCTCCAAAACTTTTTGATAAATTCTCGATATGAAGAACATCATTACCGCTTTTAATTTCTGTTTCAAATTTAATTCTAGTGTCACGTGGATCTTTATCTGGAGTGTGAATTCGTTCAACTTTGTCCAGAGATTTTTGCCTGCTATCAGCAGCCCTTACACTTTTTTCTCTATTAAAGGATCTGTATTTAGTTATAATATCTTCTTGCCTTTTTATTTCTGATTGTTGAACATGGTATGCTTTCAATTGAATTTCATAATTTATTTTTTTTAATTCAATAAAACTCGTGTAACTTCCATTATAACAATCTACATGGCCATTAATGAGTTCAAAAGTTTTATTGGTAATAGTATCTAAAAAAAATCTATCATGTGAAATAATAAACATAGTTCCTTTATAAGATTTAAGGTAATCTTCGAGCCACTCTATAGCATCTAAATCTAAATGGTTAGTAGGTTCATCGAGTAGCAGTATATCAGGGTTTTTAAGTAATAATTTACACAGGGCAACCCTGGTTTTTTGACCTCCGCTTAATATATTTATTGGTTTATCATAATCATCTTCAAGAAAACCAAGTCCTTTAAGAACTCTACTTATTTTAGCTTTATAGGTATATCCACCTCTGTTATTGTAAAGCTCAGAAGTTAATGTATATTCTTTTATAATCTTATTTTGATAATCTTCTTTTGAAGCATCATAAGGTAAACTCATTTTTATTTCTAGAGTTTTGAGATTTTTCTCAAGGTTTAATAAATTATCGAATACTAATAGTATTTCCTCATATATAGTATTTGTTATATCTAATGATAAATTTTGGGATAAATAACCTAGTTTTTTATTTTTATCTATAAATAATTCACCATCATCATGGTCCAATTGAGAGGTAAGTATTTTGAAAAGTGTAGACTTGCCGGCTCCATTAGCACCAATAAAACCAATTCTTTCACCTTCATTTATACTTAATGTTATTTTGTCTAAAATAACATCTATACCATAACTTTTGTGAATATCTTTGCAACTTAGAACTATCATAAATATCACCTTCCCTCCAGCGTAGTATTAAAATTAATAAATATTAATTAAACTCATTCATACATTATTGTACTATTTATATTAAAGTTATTGTAGAAAAAAATAAATATATATAACATTAATTTAAAAAAATAGTATAAAAAAACTATAAGTGGTTGATATTGTATAATAATTATCAAATTTGAGATAAAAGGTTATATTGACCCATAATGTGTGTTAAAATTGATAGTATGAAATTTATGATATTCACAGAGGAGTGTAAATCGTGGAAAGAAAAAAAAATATATCGATGGCAGTTATTAGAAGATTGCCTAAATACAATAGGTATCTAAAAGAACTTTTAAGAACTGATGTAGACAGAATATCCTCAAAAGAGTTAGGTGAGAGAATTGGTTTTACGGCATCTCAAATCAGACAAGACTTGAACTGTTTTGGAGATTTTGGACAGCAGGGATACGGTTATAATGTTAAAGAATTATTAAATGAGATTAATGGTATACTGGGACTGTCAAAAGAATACAAAATGATCATAATAGGTGCAGGTAATATTGGTCAGGCTATTGCCAATTATACCAATTTTGAAAGGTTAGCTTTTAATTTGGCAGGTATTTTTGATGTTAATCCAAAGCTTATAGGACTCAAAATTAGAGACGTTGAAGTAATAGACATAGATGAATTAGTAGGTTTTCTTAAAACTACGCCAATAGACATAGGGGTAATCTGTGTTTCAGAAAACAGTGCTCAAACAGTTTGTGACATGATGGTAGAAAATGGGGTTAAGGGTATATGGAATTTCGCACCTGTGGATTTAGATGTACCTAAAGAAATAATTGTTGAAAATGTACATTTGAGTGAGAGCCTCTTAACGCTTAGTTGTTTAATGAATGATAGGACCTACTTATAAAAAACAATTATTTCTTGTTGATATAATTACCTCAAAGATATATAATGTAATTGAGGTGGATGGCCTCATGTTATATTTAGTTTTATTTGTTATATTATTAACAAATAGCTAATTTATAGATTAATTCGTAAGGAGTGGATTGTTATGGAATACAAAAATATTGTTCTTCA
>ERZ1463037.69-NODE-69-length-17106-cov-11.487889_pt1 | contig 17106 bp, 16 predicted proteins | sample MGYA00564484_ERZ1463037 | MGnify/ENA primary metagenome ERZ1463037 (study PRJEB39244, sample SAMEA3635151) | Helicobacter pylori | study: EMG produced TPA metagenomics assembly of PRJEB11511 data set (Assembly of a 5300-year-old Helicobacter pylori... | reverse complement strand
ATCATAAAAAGGTTGAAATTAAAAAATGCGACAACTATGTTGACAAATTCCGGTACTGCATAGAACAATTTCTGTTATTACAGGAGTTGTATTGGTATTTACAAGTTATAGACTTTACAAAAGGATGACAATGGCATGGGTAATTTCAATATGTATGCTGTCTGTTTCAATGTTAATGCATATAATTAACTTACACAGTTTATTTAATCCTGCTATTATTGTTGAATTTATTGTGATCATTATTTTGTCTTTTAATTATAAAAAATTTAAGAGAGCGTCTGATCCAATAAGGCTAAGGAAAAGTATGTTTCTTTGTTTTATAGTTATATTTTTAATTATTATTAATATGTGGTTTGTAGCTTATGAAGTAAATATTAGATTTTTAACAGTAAACATATTGGGCTATACTGTTTTGCGTACTTTGAGAATGCTATTTTTATCTGATTTTTCTACTTTAGGACAGTTATCAACAAGGGAACTGGTCTTTATAAAGACTGAAATAGCGATAAACTGGACGGGGATTTTAGCTGCAATTTTTCTTATTTTAAAACCACTTGTTTATCAGCCTTTTGTAACTGCATTTGACAAAGAGAAGGTAAGAAAATTGCTTTACAAATACGGCGAAAATTCTCTTTCATATGTTGCACTTGAAGATGATAAAAGATATTATTTTGGGCATATTGTTGAAGGTGTTATAGTCTACACAATAGCTACAGGCGTTGCAGTATGTGCAGGAGATCCAATATGTGATGAGCTTGACATGCCTTTACTTATAACGGAATTTATAACGTATTCCAAACAAAATGATTTTGATATATGTTTTTGCCATACACTAGAAAAGCATATCCCAGTATATACTTTTCTTGGGTTTGGTAAAACAAAGTGTGGTGAAGAAGCTATGTTTGATCTTGAGACATATAACTTAGAGGGAGGTAAGGTAGCTAAAATAAGAAATGCTATAAATCATGCTTCTACTTTAGGTATTACGATATCAGAATATAAGCCACTAGAGAAAAGAGATAAATTAATTGAACAGCAAATTAATGATGTTTCAGATGAATGGCTTAAAGATAAAAGCAGTAGTGAATTGTCTTTTATGTTGGGAACAATATCACTTGATAATCCTATGGGCAGAAGATATTTTGTAGCTTACAATAATAAAAAAAGTATGCTTGGGTTTATTGTATTTTCTCCTTTTGCTGGAGGAAAGGGTTATTTAGCAGATATTACGAGGCGAAGGAATGATGCTCCTATTGGGGTCATGGAAAAAATTACAGTTGAGGCTTTTAGTAAGATGAAACTAGAGGGAGTAAAGTGGGGTACATTAGGTTTGGCACCACTTGTGAATGCTACAGATGAGGCTGGAGTAACTGGTAAATTATTTGAATTTATATATGAAAAACTTAATAGTTTTTATGGATTTAAAGGTTTATACCATTATAAGAAAAAATACAATCCTACAGTTTGGGAAAATAGGTATATAGTATATTATCCTAAATTGTTTACACCTAAAATTGCATACTCAATAATAAAAGCTCAAAATCCGAAAGGGGTAAGTGATTTTATTCTTGTACAACTCAAATCTATTTTAATGGATAGTGAGCAAAGAGGTTGGAGAGGTTGGGTACATGTTAATGAGGCTATCGATAAATACTACAAAAAAAACAAAAAGTTAAAATGAAAGGAGGATTAAATTATGGGGTTACATGCAATTCTAGGCGGTTGGGTATATTAAAATCTATTAAAAAAAGCCCACTATAATTTTTATTATATTGGGTTCTTTTTCATATTTTTGTTTTTAATTTAATTTAAAACGAACTATATTATGACGCAATGCATCTATAATTGTTATTGCTGATCAATTTTTTAAGTATATATAGTATTAATGAAGTATAATATGATTCTGGACCATCATCAAAGGTTAAGACTATAGTTTTATAAGGAAAAATGCGTATAAAATATAATTTCAAAATACGAAAAACCATATTGGAGGATGAAAATGAAACTTACGAAGGAACTTCAAGATTACTATAATTATTTAAAAAAGTATTTTTCTATAATTATAGGATTATATATAATTATAGAAATAGGACTATTTATAAAGATTGGTACATCAAATGTTCTTATGTTTCTAAGTAGCATATTTGTAACCTTATTTGTAATTTGTAGCCTGATATTAATGTTTAAAGATTTTGTTACAGCAAGTAAAATTTACGCCATTACAATACCAATAATACCTATGCTATTGTATATTATGAATAGGCTACATTTAGCTGGGATAGGCCAAGTGGTATATATAGCTTACTTTGCTATATATTTAATTACAATGATTCGTGAATATAAAAATGGTGAATTTGACTTTTCAGGACTTATATCTAAATATAGCAAGATAAGTATACTATATGTTGTATTGTTAATAATCGCGGCCATATCTTCCATAAGAAGTATTCATGTCTTAGAAGCATTTAAACTAGTGCTGCTTAGTATGGTTACAATGATGACTTATAGCATTGGAATGCTTTGTTATAAGAAGAAAAATAAGGAGCTTTATAAAGATATACTGTTTTATTTATGTGTAGGAGTCACATTATCATCAATACCAGATATAATTGTTTCAATATATAATTTAATTTTTAGGCAAGAGAATCAGCACCTTTATGGGGTACTCGGTAGTAATTTTATGCTTGGATATACTATAATAGCAATGCCATTTATAGTGCTCTATGCTCTAAATAAAGAGCTATCAGAAAAATATAATAAAGCATATAAATTATTATTATTGATACAAATAATTAATTTCAGTACTCAAAAATCAAGAGGAATACTTCTAACACTAGCTATAAGCTTCATCATTATCTTTATCATTGATATAAAGAATTGGAAAAAATATTTGCTGATTTCTATTGTTTTATTTTCTTCTATGACCTTTAATGTTATGCATAGGTGGGATGTGGAGCAAATTTCAGGAGATATTAAAATACACAGTATTGGAACTGTTGTTAGCAATAAGACAAAAATATGGGATAGATTAATAAGTCAGACGAAGAATAGAAACCCTATATGGGCGTTATCTTTAGGAATGATCAGAGAACATGAGTACTTTGGTGTGGGACCAGGACATTTTAAGTATTACTATACGCAATATGGTGGGAATCCTAAAAAACCGTATATAGATGCTCATAATACAATACTTGATTTAGCTACTGAGTTTGGGGTTATATTCACATCTATTTTTATGATAGCATGGTTAGGTGGTTTATTAAAGTCAGTATTAGATATTATTAAAAATAAAAACAATGCTTTTAAGGAATTTAAGTGGCCAGGAATTATTGGTATTTCATGTCTATTGGTTTATGGAAATATTACGGGGCAATCTTTTATGGGCTCAGTAAATCCAGTAAGTGTAGTTCCTGCTTTTGTTTTTACTGTAGTTATGATATTAATGATATATTCAGAAGGGGAAGTGCTAACAAAGAGGTAAGACAGTTATAATTTAAAATATAATGAGAGCTGTTCATTATTCAGCAAATATTATAAAGGGGATAGTTAAAATGAACATGGAAATTTTTAGGATGATAAATAATTTAGCAAATAAAAGCACTATTTTAGATAAGACAATGATTTTCTTTTCTCAATATGTACCTTATATATTTATGGCAGTTATTGTAATAGTGTTTATTTTAGGGATTAAACAAAAGAAATCTGAATATAGAAAAATAGCTGTTAGTGCAGTTGTTCTAACAGCTATTAATTTAATCCTAAATTTAATCATTAGAAGTATATTTTATGTGGATAGACCTTTTGTTCATAATAAGGTGAATTTATTATTGCCTCACGATACAGCTTCATCCTTTCCAAGTAACCATGCTGCGGGAACAATGAGTATAGCTTTAAGTTTAGGTAAATACAATAGATTACTTGGAATGATAATGACAATACTATCAATAATTGTAAGCTTTTCAAGAGTGTATGTTGGACACCATTATCCCATGGATATTATAGGAGCATATATAATTGTTTTTGCAACAAGTTATATTTATAACTTTAAATTAAGAAGTAAGGTCGAGCATTTATATGGAATAGTTTAAAAGAAAATAGCAATAAAATTAGGGCTTAAATCATTATACAACGAAGATTAGTTACGTTAAGATAATATGAGGGGATCTAATCTAACTACTTATATATTATTGGAAACCACCTATTTACAACAATATTAAGCGTAAATAAATATGAAAAGTATATCCTTTAATGGCTGAAATGGGAGTAATTTATTATGAAACTTGAAAACAAAAACGATACTGAAGTATCCAGAATTTATTCTATCTTAGTTGCGCTGTGTGTAGCCACTCCAGTTCTAGCACTCGTTGGGATTAAAATACTGTTAACAACTATGTAACTCGTGATTATAACTACAAAAGCACAATAAATCATTAAAATAAATAATATAAAATATAGTAGCGAACTAATGATCTTCAAAGTGATATTGTATGGTATATTAACATATGTAATATAGTTCATTAAATATATAAACTATAAATGAATATTTAATGGCATAGTTAATGTTCTAGAAAACAAACTATAATTATGAGGTGATAATAATGGATGAGAAAATGGTTTCTTTACTAAACCAGTATTTAGAAGGACAAAAAAACAGATTTGAAAATTGATAGGCTTGAAAAAAAATTAGATTTGGTTGTCGAACAAACAGAAGATTTAATAAAAATTAAAACTATAGTAAGTAGCAAATTAGAAGACATTAAATATAATTTAAGTAATTTTAAATCCGTAACATCCAGTAACGAGAAGGACATAGCAAAATTTAAAACAGTTAAATAAAATAAAAGGGGTTAAACTAATTTAAATATTTAATTTTGAAAGTAATCTATGAATTGTCTGATGAAGATGTCGTTGAAAGAGCTTTGTATGACATGTCATTTAAATATTTTCTGAATTTAGCCCCAGAAGAAACATATTTAATAAACTCAAGTACATTAACTAAATTTAGAAAGCTTTGCCTTTAAAGACATAGGGCTTTCTTAACTTAAATATAAAAAATATAAAGCATGAAATATCCAAAAACATGGGTATTTCATGCTTTTTCTGTTCAACCCTAAAAACTTTACTGAAAAAAGAGTGCTTTTTTCAGTGGCCTCAATTTAATGTGGGGGGGATTTTTATGCCTAAACAAATTAATTTCTTTATCACACATATTGTTTATTGGTTCAACATTAAAGGTATCAACTAGGATGAGACATGTTCAGCGTTATTAACATTTTTTCGGGTGAACGTGAGGTAGCCAACAAGGCTAAGAATTATAATCGTTAAGCCAAGACTGACAGGTCCAGTTCCGAGTCCAAGACCGCCACGATTATGAGATACTCCCATCCAGTCAGCAAACGATGCGCCGAGAGGCCTTGTAATTATATAAGCGAACCAGTAGTCCGGAATTTCACTTAGACCAAACACCCAGTATGACAGAGCTGGTATAAAAATTAGTAGGACAAATAGCACACCAGAGAATAGATAGCCCAAGTGTAGGGTAATCGCTGTCATGTCTCCTGCAGCGGTACCTAGTGCAAATGTTGTTAATATGGTAATCCAATAAAAAACTTCACGAGGACGGGTGTAGATACTATGTATAGACAAAGTCTTCTCACTCTCATACCAGGTTGCGAAGATAATTGCAAGCACCACCACAAAAAACGTGGTCGAGACAAGGTATGGAATTATTCTCCATTGACTCCTTTCATATGATAGCTTGAGACTGCAACCTATATATTTTTACAAAAATATAAAAGATTAAGATCTTCTTGAAGATAAGCATATTAAACCTACTATAACAATTAATAATCCTAAAATTGCAGGTAATCCCATAATATCCACCCCTTTTTCGTTTAAACAATTATATTTAGTATTAACATATTAGCGTAAATGATTTTTTGAATAAATTGTGTACTATTTAAGAAAAATCAAATGAAAATACTTTAAATATAACAAGATTTAAATTTTAAGAACTATTATAATTAGTCAAAAGTAATATTAACTTAGATTATAATATCCTAATTATATGTACTGATATATAACATCTGATGATAATGAACAGTTTTCATTATATTTTTCATTATAGATATATAAGATTAATTTTACATTAAAAAGCTCTTAGATTTACATTAAAAAATTCTAGATCTGTCATCCATTGTTATATTTTTTTGATTTTTTATCGTATTTATAGCTGATTATAAAATGATGAAGCAGATGCTTAGGATATTCATTGATAATAGTAGTAAATTTACAGCAGAAAAAGGGAGAATAGATATTAGATATTTTCATAAGTCTGCTTTCATTGTAAAATACGTTCTACAATGGTGCTTTTTACCATATATTATATGTTGATTAGTATAGTATGAAGGTGTAATTACCATCATAAATCAAGGAGAATAAACATGAAAAAACTCAAATTAAATGTCGATTTGAATCATAATAATTATATAATTACAAGAACAAAAATATTAACGTATTCTATTCTCACACTTGTTTTTATTGTCACCTCGTATTTGTCTGTATTATTTATACAAAAACATTTTGGTGACAAAACACTATTTCTTTCATTTAAATTTTTATCTCCTATTATATTATTAGAACTTGGTATTTTATTAGTTTTTTATTTCCTTTTAGATGCTTTAAGATTTTTGTATGTTTTTAAAACTCTACAAATCAATGTTACTCTTGTATATCTTATTAAGCTTACATTCATAAATATATTTTTATCCAATATAACTCCTTTTGCTACTGGAGGTGGTTTTGCTCAAATATACTTTTTAAATAAAAAAGATGTTTCAATTGGTGATGCTACTGCAGCGACTACTATAAAAACTATTTTGCCTCTTATCTTTTTCTTTATCATAACACCAATTATTTTAATAATGGATAAAGCTATTTTTAAAATTGTTCCAAGTGGTAATAATTTGATTTATATCTTAGGGTTAGTCCTTGCATATATCTTAACTGCTTACGGCATTTATAAAATACTGACCAATACAAATATAATAAAAATAATGCTATCAAAAGTACTGGTTTTACTACAAAACATAAATATCATATCAAAAAGTAAGGCGGAAAAATATACAAATAATAGTTTTTTAGAAATTGATACCTTTGCTCTAAGCGTTAAAAAATTTTTAAAAGGTAATAAAAAATATATAATATTATCCATAATATATATGATTTTGTACCTATTTACATTATTTATGATTCCAGTTATTCTCATTAGAGGACTTAACTCTAGCATTTCAATAATTCAAATTATTTCAATACAAACAGTATTAACTTTCGTCACATATTTTGCACCTACCCCTGGAGCTACTGGCGTTGCTGAAGGTGGATTTACATTGATGTTTTCAAATTTCGTAGAAAAGAATGATATAGTATCATTAACATTTTTATGGCGATTTTTCACAATGTATTTAGGGATGTTAGTAGGTCTAATAATATTTTATTTAGAGATAGTTAAAAATAAGCGACCAAGGAAATGATTTAATATAGAGCGATTTAGGAGGCAACTTTATGAGGAAGAAAAGAAATTTAAAAGTGTTATTGTTTCTAGATATTGTTTTATTATTAATGATTATTTCTTATAAGAGCTATTTATTTATCTTTGAACCTGATAATGTTTCAACTAATATTAATAATATACAAAAATTGAACCTGATAAATACAAAAGATGGAATTTCTTTTGCAGTAATGGGGAATATAAAAAGTTCTATAGATATATTTGATAAAAAGATAGTTAAAAAAATAAATGATGATAAAAGTATAGATTTGGCTATTTCTACAGGAAACGCTGTAATAGATGGGGAGGAAGACAAATATAGAATACTCAATAAAAGTTTAAATAAAATACAAATTCCAACTATTATTGGAATAGGTGACAATGAAACTTCACATAATGGGTCTTCAAGATTTTATCATCATTATGGTCCTTATTATTTTTCTTATAGTGTAAATAATGTTTACTTTATTTTTTTAGATACAACTGGAGTAACGTCTGAGAAGTGGCAAAGAAAATGGTTAGTAGATGAAATGATTAATAGTGGTAAATATAAGTATAAGTTTGTAATTATGAATACACCACCATTTAAACTTGTAAATACTAAATCACTTAATAAATCATATTGTGATTTTTTAACAGATGCTTTTTCAAAATATAAAATAAATGCAGTATTCACCTCTGGTAAGGAGGTTTTTAATAATAGAAAAATTAAAAATGTTCAATATTTTATAAGTGGTGGTGCTGGTGGAGCATTACTTCTTAATAATCAAAATAGTTTTTATCACTATATTAGAGTAAACATAAAAAATAATAAAGTAGCTTATAATGTTATAAATGAAGATAAACCATCAAATTTAGTTGTTTTGCGTATTTTAAGAAATATTTGGTTTTATGTACATTCAATTTTCTACTTGGAGTTTTTCAACTTTATGTTAATACTAGGTATTCTTATATTTTTAGCGTTCGTTATTAATTATAGAGTAAGCAAAATTGTTAATTATTATAATGAATCTGATGAAGAAGTGGAAGATGTTAAAATTAAGGAAAAACTAAATATTGCTATGTTTACTAATAATTATTTACCATTTATTGGAGGAGTTCCGATTTCAATTACAAGGCTCGCAAAAGGGCTTCGTAAAAAAGGGCATAAAGTAGTAATATTTGCTCCTAGGTATCCGCTTAAAACCCTAGAGGATGCTAATGTAATTAGATGTAATTTATTAATTTATTATAAGACTAAGCCCTTTGATTTTCCTATAGTTAATATTTTTTCTCCACAGTTAGAGAAAATGTTTTTGGCAGAAGATTTTGATGTTATTCATGTGCACCACCCATTTTGGATGGGATCAAAAGGACTTGAACTTGGTAATAAATATGGAGTTCCAGTAATTTTAACTTATCATACTAGGCTTGAAAAATATGCTCATAATTTACCGATTTTAAAACAAACCTTTGAAAATATAGTTTCTCATAAATTGATTCGTATATTTTCTCAAAAATGCGATGCTATACTTGCACCAACTAATTCTGCGAGAGACTACTTAGAAAATATCGGTGTAAGTAGAGATAAAACTGTTTTACCTACAGGAGTCGATTTTGATTTTTATAAAAATATAGACATTAATTGCGTAAAACTTATCCGAAATAAATATAGTAGTAAAAACGGAGTGATTTTATGCTCAGTTTCCCGTTTAACGCAGGAAAAAAATATTTATTTTTTATTGGATGGAATAAAATGTATAAAGAATAATTCCAAAGTTGATTTTAAGTGCATTATTATAGGAGATGGGCCCGAAAAGGAGAATATATTAAAAACTATAGAGAAGCAAGGTTTAAAAGATACAGTAAGCCTACTAGGGTCACTAAGTCCACAGGAGGTTTGCATGTATTATATGGCTTCAGATATTTTTGTTTTTAGTTCAAGGTCAGAAACTCAAGGCATGGTTATATTAGAAGCAATGGCTGGTAAATGTCCTGTTGTAGCCGTTGCTTCAAGTGGAATAGATGATATCATTCATAATGAATATAATGGGTTTAAGACTAAAGCTGATTTAAGTTTGTGGTCAGAAAAAGTTATTTATTTAATGGAAAGTCCTAAAATATTAAAAGATATGTCTCAAAACGCCTATGACTTTGCCAATAAGTTTTCACTAGAAGTTATGGCAGAAACCACTGTGAAGGTATACCGTAAGGCAATAATTCATAAAAAAAGAGGTGACCATAGATGAGTAAAATAGCTTATTTTTTTGGTAAACTTACTACACTCATTTCTATTTATTATATCCAATTTGTGTATAAAACTAGCAAAATAATTTCTACTGGTAAGTATGCTTTTTTAGAATCTGCTCATGCTGAAAAATTTATTGTAGTATTTTGGCATGGTGATAGTTATTCACTATATCCTTACCTTAGTGGAAAAGATCTCTACGTAATTACTACGAAGAATGGAAGAGGAGATTATATTAACTTGATATGTAACCATTTTGGATATAAGACAATTCGAGTACCTGATAAAAGTGAGGGCGGAAACTTTTTGTTTAAAATAAAAAGGGAAATAAGTGGTCCAAATTGTGCCAATTTAGCAATTACTCTTGACGGACCCTTAGGTCCTTATCATGAAGCAAAGCCTTTTCCATTTATTACAGCACACCTTACAAAACGTAAGGTATTACCTATTGCAATAAAATGCAAAAGAAAAATACAATTAAAAGGTAGATGGGACAATTTCACTATTCCTCTCCCTTTTAACACAATAGAAATAGATGTTCATGATCCTTTAGATGTACCTTCTGCAAAAATGATATTTAGGGATCATAAGTATCAACACATTTCTTTATAAAAATTTGAAAGACGAAACTAAAGAGTATGATTTGACATATAGCCTAATAGTTAATGAATATATAGGTAGTTTTAAAAATTTAATAGAATATTCAAATAAGAGATACACAAATTATATTGTGTATCTTTATTATATTAAGTGTCTAATTATTTTTATAATTGAAATAAAATAAAATGTTTTAATAAATAGCTTGAAACATAATTTCAAAAATGTTAGTATGAGGTTGTAAAATAAAACGTTTTCAAAACAAAAACACTGATTAATTTAGGAGGTAATATGGATAATTTAAATTTGAAAAAACTAACAACAGAGAGTAGAAATAAAAATACCATGGACATAGATACGGTTTCAACCTTAGAAATGGTGAAAATAATAAATAATGAAGATAAAAAGGTAGCAGAGGCTGTGGAAAAGGAACTTCCTAAAATAGCACTAGCCATAGATAGCATAGCCAAAAGAATGCATAAAGGTGGGAGATTAATTTATATCGGTGCAGGGACTTCAGGAAGACTTGGTATTTTAGATGCATCGGAATGTCCACCTACCTTTGGGACACCAGAAGAACTGGTACAAGGGATAATAGCCGGAGGAAAGGAAGCAATCTTTAGAGCAATAGAAGGGGCTGAAGATTCTAAGCAGCTCGCCCAAGCAGATTTAAAAAGTAAAGGACTAACAGAGAATGATACCGTAGTAGGACTTGCAGCATCAGGTAGAACGCCATATGTAATAGGGGGACTTGAGTATGCAAATGAAATAGGGGCATTAACCATTTCAGTTACTTGTAATGCTAATTCAAAGGTTTCAGAGGTAGCAAAAATATCAATATCACCAGTAGTTGGAGCTGAAGTTGTAACAGGTTCCACAAGACTTAAATCAGGAACGGCTCAAAAACTGGTATTAAATATGTTATCAACAGGAGCTATGATAAAGCTGGGTAAAGTATATGGCAATCTTATGGTAGATGTAAAATCAACTAATGAAAAACTAACGCAGAGGGCTAAATTAATAGTATGCGAGGCAACAGGATTAGATATTGAAGAAGCAACAGAAGTATTAAGTAAAACAAATTTTGATGTAAAGCTTGCAATATTTATGATATTATCAAAACTTAATAAGCAGCAGGCAAGAATTAGATTAGACAAAAATAAAGGATATATAGCAAAAGCTTTAAAAAATAATTAAGAGGGGGAAAGTATTATGACAAATAAAGATATAGCTAAAAATTTAGTCCAGTTAGTTGGGGGAAAAAGTAATATTATATCTGTTATAAATTGTATGACCCGTTGTAGGTTTCACCTTAAAGATTTTTCAAAGGCAAGAATAGAAGAAATAAAAAAATCAGAAGGAGCTCTTGGGGTAGTCCAGGCTGAGGGAGAGTTACAAGTTATTTATGGCCCAGGTAAGGTAAATAAGGTAACTGAGGAAGTAAATAAAATAATTGAAAAAAGTGTACTTCTTGGTGAAGATGCAGTAGCAGAAACTAAGGGTAAATTAAAACAAAAGAATAATACTAAATTTAAAAATATACTTAAAAGATTGGGAAGCATTTTTATTCCTTTAATACCATTATTCGTAGCATGTGGACTAATTCTTGCGATAAACAATATAGCAGGAGTCTATTTTGGAGATGAATATAAAACTACAACTGCAGCTAAAATAATAGGACTTATAGGTAATGGTGTATTCTCGATATTATCAATCCTAGTTGGTGTAAATGCAGCTAAGGAATTTGGTTCACAAATGCCAATGATGGGCGGAGTATTAGGTGGTATTCTCTCATCAGCAGACCTTGCAAAGATAACTCTTTTTGGCAAAGCATTAACTCCAGGACGTGGAGGAATTATTTCAGTAATAATAGTAGTAGTTTTAGCGTGCTTTATTGAAAAGACTTGTAGAAAGTTTGTACCAGATATATTAGATTTATTCCTTACACCATTTCTTACACTTACGATATCAGTTATAGCGGCATTATGTATACTTCAACCAATTGGAGGGTTTATTTCTGATAGTATAGGAATAGTTGTAGCACAAACAATAGCTTCAAACAATATATTTGTTTCAGTTATTTCAGGAGGAATATCAGGAGCGTTATTCTTACCTCTTGTTATGACAGGAATGCATCAAGCATTAACTCCAATACATGCAGATTTAATAGCTAATGTAGGATTTACAGTATTACTTCCAGTACTTGCAACTGCTGGAATGTCACAGGTAGGGGCTACTATAGCAGTCCTTAGAAAAACAAAAAATGAAAGGCTAAAGAAAGTAGCTAAAAATGGATTAGTACCAGGATTTTTAGGAATAGGGGAACCCTTAATATATGGAGTAACATTACCACTTGGAAAGCCATTTCTAGGAGCTTGCCTTGAAGCAGGATTAGGCGGAGCGGTTATGGCAATGTTTAAGGTTGGAGCCGTTGCAATAGGCGTATCGGGACTACCACTCGCATTATTAATTGCAAATGGTAAAATGGGATTATTCTTAATAGGTGTAGTGGTATCATATATAGGTGGATATTTCTTTACTAGCATATTGGGTTTTGAAGATCCAGTGGATTAACAATTTAAAAGAGACCTTCACGGGTCTCTTTTAATAATTAGAAGGAGGGATTTTATGAGTTACGGTATTTCAATTTATTTTGGGCTAGATAATACAAAAGAGGAGAATATAAGATTATTAAAGGAGGCTCATAAGCTTAAATTCATTAGAATATTTACCTCATTTCAGATACCAGAGGCAAATTATAGTATTTTAAAGACTGAGGCACAAGAATTTTTCAAGTTAGCTAAAGAATATGATATGGATATAATAACTGATATATCTCCAAATACATTTAATCTTTTAGATTTAAAGGATATGGATTTGAGTGGACTTAGCGATATGGGGGTTAAGACTATAAGAATAGATTTTGGGTATAGAGAAGAAGAAATATCTAAAATGACTAATAACCCTTATGGAATCAAAATCCAGTTAAATGCATCAACAGTAACTGAAAAATTTTTTGAAAAATTAGATATATATTTACCTAACTATAAAAATGTTGATGCACTGCATAATTTTTATCCTAGAGTGGGTACGGGTATTTCAGAAGAATGTATGAAAGAAAAAAATGCTATATTAAGTAAAAGGGGAATTATGGTTTCAGCTTTTGTACAATCTAATAATAAAAGGAGAGGTCCGTTATTTGATGGATTACCAACACTTGAGGATCATAGAGGACTCGAGGTACGCGAAGCTGCAAATCATTTATTTGTCCTTGGAAATCAATCTGTATTTATAGGAGATTCACTTCCGAGCATGCAAGAATTAGAAGATTTATCTGGATTACGACCTGATGTGGTAGAGCTTTTTATAGAATTAAAAGAATGCGATAATATAACTTTAAGATTATTAAGTGAAACTTACACCCAAAGGCAAGATGAGGCTAGAGAAGCTATAAGAGCTAGCGAAAGTAGATTACTTCTTAATGGAGATAAAATAAAGTCATTAAATACAGCTAATAAAAGTTATGGAGATATTACTATAGATAACCAGGATTACAAAAGGTATATGGGAGAATTAGAAATATTAAAAGTGGATCAAAAAGGTGATTATAGGACAAATGTTGTAGCATGTGTTTTACAAAAGAATCTTTATCTATTAAAATATATAAAGGGTGGAAAAAAATTTCACTTTAATATTATAAATAAGTAAAATGAAATTTAATAGGATGTGTTTTTATGGATGTATTAAGATACATAAAGCAAAATTATGAAAGCTTTACAGATAGTGAAAAACTAATAGCAAATTATTTATTAGAAACTAAGGAAAGTATCATAACAATGTCAGCTAAGGATCTAGCTAGTATTACTAAAACATCGGCACCAACAGTTGTTAGATTTGCTAAAAAAATGGGCTTTAATAGTTTAAATGAAATGAAACTTAAGCTATCTATAAGTTTAGATAAAATGGAGCAAGCTACTCAGTTTCAATATTTAGAGGGTGATCTAGGAACAAAAAATGTAATTTATACAATAAAAAATTCAATAGATTCAATTATGCAGCAGACAGTTAACTTGTTAAAGGAAGAAGAACTGGATAAGGCAATCGAGTTACTTATTAACGCGAAAAACATATATGTCTATAGTGTTGGTGTATCAGCTTTAGTAGGACAGGATTTTTATTATAAGTTAAGTAGAATAAATAAGAGATGTATATCACACATAGATACCCATTTGCAAATAACAACATCCGTATTAATGCAGCCCGGTGATGTAGCCCTTGCAATATCGTACTCTGGTGAAACAAAAGAAGTTATTGTATGCGCTAAAAATGCAAAAAAGAGGGGAATTCCAGTAATAGCAATAACAAAGGCTAGTATAAATAATAATATAGCTGATTTATCAGATGTGGTATTACATGTCCCAGCAGTAGAAAAATCACTAAGGGAAGGCGCAATTAGCTCGAGAATATCACAACTGGCAATAATAGACATGTTATATATAGGAATGACTAGAAATAATGTAAAAGAAGTAGAAGAAAAATTAATTGAAACAAGGAAAGCAGTTAAAGAAATTTATCATTGAAAAATTTACTGTTGATTATACAAAAGCGACCTAGTTAGGGTCGCTTTTGTAATTATTTAAACTTTTATTTATTTTGCTTAATATTTACTATATCCACTTCTTCATTAGCAACCTTTTGAGAATGTTTCATAAGCTCGCAAGTTTCTCCAGTCGTAAATACTACAATGATGTCAGTAGACGGTACCTTATTTTTAATAGTTTCTAAATCAAACTTTATAAGTAAATCACCGGCTTTCACTTTCTGACCAGTAGTGACAAAAACCTGGAAACCTTCACCTTTAAGGGTTACAGTATCTATACCAATATGTAGTAAAACCTCTATACCATTATTGCATTTTAAACCCACGGCATGTAATGTTTCAAAAATCATTGTAATTTTACCTTCAACAGGAGAATATACTTCTCCTGTTGAAGGCTCTATAGCAAAGCCATCTCCTAAGCATTTAGATGAAAAGGTTTCATCAGGCACTTCTGTTAGGTTCTTTAATATTCCACTAGCGGGGGATACAACCTCAAACTTTGATTTTTTTAAAAAATCAAACATATTTTCTAACCTTCTTTCTTTTTTTAAGTTCATTGTTATTTATAATTATCCTTAATTATATCATTTTTTATATTTCCATGTATATATTTTTTATGTTATTACTATGTGGCGAAAATTTATTATATATAAACTTTTAATGCTTAGCAGAACTTTTGTGGAATAAACAAGCTGGTTCACGTTCGCTTGTTTTACTTAAGTTGAAAAACGAGTATAATACAGTTGTAACTGGTGTATTTTGAAAAAATAAATCTAAATCTGAGAGGTAATATATTAAATACATTTATGTAATCAGCAAATCTTGATTATGTTTTAATTAAAGGAGAATATAAAATGAGTTCTATTTTTGATGATATAAAAGAAAATATTCATATTACTCAATCACTGGATCAAACCCCTCATCATGTTATGGAGGATGTGCATTATCATGACTGTTATGAAATAATTTTCTTCCTCTCAGATAATATTTCTTATTTTGTAAAAGATGAAATTTATCCTATTGTAAAATATGATCTAATATTTATACCACCATTTACTATTCATAAAGTTACTCAAACCGATGGGAAATATTATGAAAGAATAGTTATAAATTTTAAAAAGATATTTTTTGTAATACATTTATTGATAATGGAATTTTAAACTTTTTTACGTCAAACGTTAATAAGATTTCTATAACGGATAGTGATATAAAAAATATTTTTATATCACTATGTTATGAAAAAAAAGTTAAAAATATATATTCAGATATGAGAATTAAATTACTTTTAGAAGAATTGCTTATTCTACTTAATAGAGAAATTAAACAATATAATTTTCAACCTGAGAACAATATAAAAGATGAAAAAGTCTTATCAATTATTTCTTATATAAATAAAAATTATATGGAGAATATAACTATTCAGATGTTATCAGGTAGGTGTTATATTAGCAAATCTTATTTAGTACATCTTTTTAAATACAAAACAGGTTTTACAATAATGGAATATTTAAATAAGAAAAGAATTTCAGTAGCTCAACAAATGCTTTCTACGAAAAAATATAATATAAGGGCTGTTGGAGAGTTAGTTGGATATAACAATTTAACAAGCTTTAGTAGAACCGTTAAGCAAATTGTTGGTATATCTCCTATGTAATATAAACAGCATCATAAATTGAAATGAAAATAATATTAGTAAAATAGAAAAAGTTATCTATTTTTTTTCTATCTTATTTTTATACGTAATTATAAAAGCATTATATGTATAAAAATAAAAATGAAAGCGATTTTAGTAATGAAAATATAATAATATGGTTATATAATAGTGATATCCATAATAATAAAATTATTAAAATTAATGAAAAGGTTGTCATATAAATTAGTACACAAATAACTGTATTCTAAATACAAAATGTGCTTTTTTAGTATACACGTAAAGGTAGTGTAAAGTGATCTATGAAAAAATGGGATGAACTAGTTGGGCTTGAATGTAGAATAAATATTTTTAAAATGGTCTGATTTATCAACATTACAATGAAATTAGACATGCCAAAAAGGCCTTAGAATTAAGGCGAAAATAGAATTAATATTAAAAATATATTACTTGATTATGAACATTGATCTGTTTGCATTTTC
>ERZ1463037.67-NODE-67-length-17336-cov-13.785198_pt1 | contig 17336 bp, 12 predicted proteins | sample MGYA00564484_ERZ1463037 | MGnify/ENA primary metagenome ERZ1463037 (study PRJEB39244, sample SAMEA3635151) | Helicobacter pylori | study: EMG produced TPA metagenomics assembly of PRJEB11511 data set (Assembly of a 5300-year-old Helicobacter pylori... | reverse complement strand
AAATAGAAATGCAATTTTTATCTGATGTTTATGTTCCTTGCGAAGTTTGCAAGGGAAAAAGATATAACAGAGAAACTTTAGAGGTTAAGTATAAGGGGAAAAACATTGATGATATTTTAAATATGACTGTTGAAGAGTCTGTTAAGTTTTTTGAGAATATTCCGAGAATTCATAGTAAACTTAAAACATTAATGGATGTTGGTCTTGGTTATATACGTCTCGGTCAACCTTCAACTCAGTTATCAGGTGGTGAGGCTCAGAGAATTAAACTTGCTTCTGAATTATCTAAGAGAAGTACGGGTAAGACGTTTTATATTTTAGATGAACCTACTACAGGACTTCACATTGATGATGTTAGTAAACTTATTATAATACTTCAAAGACTTGTAGATTCAGGAAATACAGTTGTTGTAATTGAGCATAATCTAGATGTTATAAAGTGTTCAGACAACGTTATAGACTTAGGACCTGAGGGTGGAGACAAGGGTGGAAGTATTTTATGCACTGGTACACCAAAAGAAATATCTTTAAATGTAAATTCATATACAGGACATTATCTAAAAAAAATGTTATAATTTATATAAGGCTAGCATAAAATGAATGCTAGCCTTTGATTATTTTTTAAAGAGGAGAAAGTGCATTATGGCTGAGATAAGCAAGATTATGAAATATGCAATTATAGCGATTATTTACATTATAATAATATTTGCATTGAGAATAATGTATAAAGACATAAAAGGTGGTGCAAAAAAGAAACCAGTTAGAAAGAAAACTATGGGTCTTGAAGTTATTGATAGAGGAGATAATCTTAATTTAAGGGTGGGAGCAGTTATACCATTAAATGACCAACTAACAATCGGTAGAAAGGCAGATAATCTTTTAATTCTGGGAGATAAATATGTGTCTTCTGAGCATGCAAGAATATATTTAAAAAACACAGATTATATTTTGCAGGATTTGAGAAGCACAAATGGTACTATGCTGAACAATAAACCGGTTAAGGATACAGTGTATATAAAAAAAGGTGACGTAATTAAAATAGGAACTTCAACATTTAGGGTTATAGGGTAAATTATGAGCGCAAACGAGGTGATATTATGGATAGTATAAAACAAGAGAAGAAGCTTCTGCGGTATACTTATCTTTTGTGTATAGTTTTATTTTTGAATATGTATTTGATTGGGAAAAATAAGTTTGATACAAACGCTTTAGTAATGGGTGGAATAATTTGTGTTGTTTTTGCATCTTCGCATTTTATAATAAGAAGATTTTATCCAGATGGGGACAAATACATTTTGCTTTTTTCAAATGTATTGGCGGTCATAGGTATAGGAATGTTATATAGGCTAGACTCAACAGTTGCGATGAAACAAGTTATTTTTTATGCAGTTGGAATTGCTGTATTTATTTTGGTTGTAGTTCTTTTCCCGAGTTTAAGTAAGTTTGGAAAGTACAAATATTTTTATATGATATGTACTCTTATTCTTATGTCATTGGGAAGTATAATGGGAGCTAGAACTAATGGTTCTAAAAATTGGGTAGAAATAGCGGGGTTTACTTTTCAACCAACAGAATTTGGTAAATTATCACTGGTGGCTTATTTAGCATCATCGCTGCAGTATTATGGAATAAAAACAAAGGGTAATTCAGAAATTTCTAAATTTAAGGCCTTAATTGAACCTGGAATAGTAGTTATGATATCACTTGGATTCATGGTAGTTCAAAAAGATTTGGGTTCAGCCCTTCTATTTTTTGCTATATCAATAACCATGTTATATATTACTACTTCAAATTTTAAATATATCCTAATATGTTTAGTACTATTTATAATAGGCGGATTCATAAGTTATCAAATGTTTGGACATGTGAGGCTGAGGTTTATGATTTGGGGTAACCCATGGAAGTATGCTACCGATCAAGGACTACAGGTAGTACAATCTTTAATTTCCATAGCCTCGGGAGGCCTTTTCGGAACAGGTCTTGGCCTTGGACATCCTGGAATGGTTCCAGTAGTTACTACAGATTTTATTTTTGCTGCTATTTGTGAGGAAATGGGACTTGTTACTGGATTTGCTATTCTTATTTTATACTTTTTATTGTTTTACAGGTGTATGAGGGTACCTATTTATAGCAAGGATAATTTTACTAGACTACTTGCGGTGGGATATAGTACAATGCTAGCTGCTCAAGTATTAGTTATAGTAGGAGGAGTAGTTGGAGCGATTCCACTAACGGGTATAACACTGCCATTAATTAGTGCTGGAGGAAGTTCTATGTTAATAACTTTCTTCTCGCTAGGTATACTTCAAAAAATTTCGGAGGACGGTCAAAATTATGAATGATTTTGTTGGAAATATAAAAAGAGTCTTATTTGTATTTTTATTATTATTTATTGCTTTGATTACCTACATATCTTATTCGTATATGTTTAATAGTCAGAAAGCTGTAGCTAGTACATTTAATAGAAGGCTTTGGGCAGAAAGAAATAAGGTTCTACGCGGAACAATTTATGACAGGAATATGTTAGCTTTAACAAAAAGTACGAAGACGAGTGAAACATCTCAAAAACAACAATATTTGCAAGGTACAGTTTTTGCACATGCTATAGGTTATATGGACCCTATTTATGGGCTTTCTGGTCTTGAAAAAAAATATGACGCACAACTTATGGGTAATAATGATGATGATGTACTTTCAAAATTTGTGTTTTTTAATAAAAATGAGGATCAAAAAGTTGGTAATGGTTTAAGAACTACGCTTGATTCTAAACTTCAAAATAAGGCATATGAGCTTTTAGGTAATCATCGAGGCTCTATAGTAGCGTTGAACCCTAAAACTGGCGAAATTTTAGCTATGGTATCGACGCCATCTTATGACCCTAATAATTTAGCTGCAGAATGGAAGAGCATAAATGCAAATAAGGAAATGCCACTACTTAATAGAGCAGTTTCTGGGCTATATCCACCGGGTTCTACATTTAAGACTGTTACGGCAGCAAGTGGTTTAGAAAATATAGCAAATGTTTACAATAGTAGTTTAAATGATAATGGCAGTTTAGTTGTCAATGGAACAAGACTTTTGGGAGATTATAATGGTGAATCTTTTGGTAATATAGATTTTAAATCTGCTTATATGCATTCTAGTAATGTATTTTTCGGGTCACTAGGTCTTGATTTAGGAAATGATAAACTAAAGGAAACAGCTGAGGAATTTTATTTTAATAAAAACATTCCAACTATAGGTTTAACTGTAGAAAACAGTGTATTTCCAAGTTATAAAAACAATGAAAAAGGTAATATTGCGCAGAGTGCTATTGGTCAGGCAGGTGTTCTAGTTACACCTATGCAAATGGCATTAGTTGTGAGTGCAGTTGCTAATGGTGGTCTCATGATGGAACCAATGCTTGTTAAAGAAATATTAAGTAGCAAGGGTAAGTCTATAGAAACTTTGCAGCCTAAGCAACTTGGACAAGTGATGACAAAAAACAATTCTGATATCATGAAGGGGTTAATGAAGGCTGTAGTGGCTCAAGGTACAGGCGCTAGCGCAGCTCTTCCTGGTATAGTGGTTAGTGGTAAAACAGGTACTGCAGACCATGATGACCCAAGTAAACAAGAAGCACCACATGCTTGGTTTACTGGATTTGCACCTTATAATGATCCTCAAATTGCGATAGCAGTAATTGTAGAGGAAGGCGGACAAGGCGGTGTAAAAGCTGCTGAGATAACTAGAGAACTTATTAGAACTTATTTGAAGTAAAGCTATAACATTGTAGATTATAAGAAATGTGTAGTATGAACATAATGGATAAAATATAAAGTCAAATATTATTATAATATTTGACTTTATATTTTATCTGTCACAATTTATTTAGTAGTATAATTAGATATAATGACGTATAAAATGAATGATTAGATAGAATGAATAATATATGTAGTAAGTTGTAATAAATTGCCCGGGAAATTTAAACGTATAAGTATAATTCTTAATATATATGTTTAAGTTAATATGATTATATAACATAAAGGGGGTACGCTGTTGTGTTTGACTTTGATTATCAACTAAAGACTCTTCCAGATGCACCAGGAGTATATCTTATGAAAAATAATCTTGGTGAGATAATATACGTTGGAAAAGCTAAGATATTAAAAAATAGAGTAAGGCAGTATTTTAAGGCATCAAAAAATCATTCCGTAAAAGTTAAGGCTATGGTGAAAAATATAGCTGAATTTGAATATATAGTGACTGATTCAGAGATGGAAGCTTTGATTCTTGAGTGTAATCTTATTAAGAAATATACCCCAAGATATAATATCTTGCTAAAAGATGATAAACATTATCCATTTATAAAGATAACTATTAATGAGGAGTTTCCAAGGATATTTGTAACTAGAAATATTGCAAGTGATGGAGGAAGATATTTTGGGCCATACACAGATTCCGCAGCTGTATATAGTACCATTGAACTTATAAAACAAATATTTCCGCTTCGAACATGTAGAAGAAATATTAAAGAGGGTGTCCTGCATGATAGACCATGTTTGAACTATCATATAGGACTATGCAAAGCCCCTTGTACAGGCTATATTAGTAAAGAAGATTACGGAAAGATTATAAAAGGTGCTTTGGAGCTACTTACAGGAAAAGATAAAAGTATAAGGGATGAATTAAAAAGGAAAATGGAGAATGCATCGGAAGCTTTGGAGTTTGAAAAAGCAGTGGTGTTTCGGGATAAAATAATGGCTATAGAAAAAATAAATGAGAAACAGAAGATTATTATAGGAAATTGTGAAAATGAAGATTTCATTAATTTATATGTTGATGAAAAAGATGTTTGTATTCAAGTGTTTTTCCTTCGAGATGGCAAGATTGTAGGTAGAGAACACTTTATTTTAAATGATGAAGCAGAGGATGTAGGGAATGAACTTATAGAAGAATTTATAAAGAGATTTTATGGTGGGACTGCATTTATTCCAAAAACAATTTATGTACCTTTTATAAGTGAGGTAGAAATACTTGAGCAGTGGCTTAGTGATAAAAAAGATTCAAAGGTAATTATTAAGATTCCTCAAAAGGGAGAAAAGAAAAAGACTTTAGAGATGGTAGCAAACAATGCTAAGATAACTCTTGAGAATTTTAAATTGAAAGATATGCAGGATAAGGAAATTCATAAAATTGCAATGCAGGAGATTACAGAATTATTAAAACTTGATGAAATACCTGATAGAATCGAAGCATATGATATCTCAAATATAATGGGGGTAGATTCTGTAGGGAGTATGGTGGTTTTTGAAGGAGGAAAGCCTAAAAGCAGCGATTACAGAAGGTTTAAGATAAAGTCAGTAATAGGTGCAAATGATTATGACAGTATGCGAGAAATTTTAGAACGAAGATTTCGTCGAGGCCTTGATGAGGTGAAGAGAATAAAAGAGAGAAATTTAGAACTTAGTAAAGGCAAGTTTTGTGTGTTTCCGGATTTAATTCTTATGGATGGTGGAAAAGGCCAAGTTAATGTGGCTCTTGAGGTTTTAAATAACCTCAATATCGATATACCAGTATGTGGAATGGTCAAGGATGATAGACACAAAACTAGAGGGTTAATATATAATAATATAGAACTATTTATGAAAAGTAATTCCCAAAGTATGCACTTGATTACTAGAGTGCAAGATGAGGTTCATAGATTTGCAATTACTTATCATAGAACGCTTAGGGATAAAAGAACATTATATTCTGTGCTAGACAACATACCTAATATAGGTGAAAAGAGAAGAAGAGAGCTACTTAAAAAGTTTGGTAGTATCGATAATATAAAAGGCGCTAGTACAAAAGAACTAATGGATACACCATCTATGGACAGTAAGTCAACCCAGTGTGTTATAGAATATTTTAAAAACAATAAATGACCTTAGACGTAATACTTATGTACATCAAAAATTTAAACGGTTGAAATATCTTAGTAAAAAGGTTAAACTAAAGGAACTATAACTTACATAATATAAATATTATTTATATTATGTTGTGTAAGATTATAAATATATTAATATTTTCAAGGAGTAGAATGATGAAATCATATACGGAAATACTTAAACAAATAAATAAAGTGACAGATAATGCTAATATAATGGTGGATGAACTAATGGAAAACCATACTTCTTTTAGAGTGGGTGGACCGGCTGATATTTTGGTAACACCAAATGATGTCCTGGAAGTTCAAGCTTTAATAAAAATATGCAAAAAATATAAGGTTAACTATTTTTTAATAGGAAAAGGTTCTAATTTATTAGTTAAGGACGGTGGAATTCGCGGCGTTGTTATAAAACTATGTAATCTTAATAAAATTGAGGTTGATGGAAATGAAATAACAGCTCAAAGCGGAGCTAGCTTATATGATGTTACAATGTCAGCATTAGATAGTGGGCTTAAAGGTATTGAATTTGCTAATGGAATACCAGGTAGCATTGGTGGCGCAGCTGCTATGAATGCAGGAGCATATAATGGCGAAATGTCTATGGTTCTAGATAGCATACTTGCAATAGACAAGGATGGAGAATTATTAACTATAGAAAAAGATGAGATGGAGCTTTCTTACAGGAGTAGCGCTGTTCTTAAACATGGATATACAGTGATAAGTGTTACTCTTAAGCTAGAGCCAGGTGACAAGGCAGTTATAAAAGCTAGAATGGATGACCTTGCAAAAAAAAGAAGTGATAAACAACCTTTAGAATATGCATCAGCAGGAAGTACGTTTAAAAGACCTGAGGGGCACTACGCAAGTGTGCTTATACAAGATTCAAATTTGAAAGGTACTCATGTTGGTGATGCAGAAGTGTCTGTTAAACATTCAGGTTTTATTATTAATAAAAAGAATGCAAGTGCAACAGATATTTTGGATTTAATCAAGCTTGTACAAGATGAAGTACAAGAGAAGTTTGGTGTAAAGCTTGATACCGAGGTAAAGATATGGGGAGAGGACAAAGAGTCTTCTGAAATTTCGTTAAATCAATGATCTTTTTATGAATAATTAAAAAACGATAAAATAAATATGATTTTAAAATGCACAATAAGACAAAATGTTGTGCATTTTTTTTATATTTACATATCTATAATTATGATTATTTGTGTTATAATTAAAAATGAAACTGTATTAGTACAACTAAGTAGACAAGCATTTAAGGCGAATAATTGATAATATTGAAATATTATTAGTAATAATAAAATATTTGGTATAATAGAAATTCTTGATTTTGTAGAGGGGGTTTTTTTTAATGAGATTTGTTATATTGACAGGGTTATCAGGTGCTGGAAAAACACAGACGGTAAGAAATCTTGAGGATCTGGGATTCTTTTGTGTGGATAATTTGCCACCAGTTCTAATTCCCAAATTTGCTGAGGCATGTTATCAATCTAATGGTAATATTGACAGAATTGCTTTAGTTATAGATATTCGTGGTGGAAAGTTTTTTGATGATTTGTTTGAAAGCTTAACGTATCTAAGAGATGAAGGATATGAGTATGAAATATTATTTTTAGAGGCTTCAGATAAAGTGCTTATTAAAAGATATAAAGAGTCAAGGCGTAAACATCCTCTAGCACCAGAGGGAAGAGTTGTAAATGGAATTGAAACTGAAAGACGAAAACTTAAGGATGTTCGTGAGCGTGCCGACCATATAATTAATACATCTAAGCTTTCTGCAAGAGAACTTACAGAAGAAATAAATAATATTTATGGTGAGGAAGGGCAAATAGAAACTAAACTTGTTATAACTGTGGTTTCGTTTGGATTTAAATATGGTATTCCTGTGGATTCCGATTTGGTATTTGATGTTAGATTTTTGCCAAACCCTTTTTATATTCCAGAACTTAAGAAGTATTCAGGCAATGACCAACCGGTTCGAGATTATGTATTAGATTTTGAGGGGACTAAAGTATTTATAGAAAAACTTCAAGATATGTTACAGTTCCTTATCCCGAATTATAAAAAAGAAGGAAAAAGACAACTTATAGTTTCCATAGGATGTACAGGGGGAAGACATAGATCTGTTGCTATAGCAAATAGAATTTATGAAATCCTTAAGCATAATGGATATAACGTTAATATAGATCATAGGGACATAAATGAAGATGTAAATAGAGGTGATGGTAAGCTATGATGCTAAAGAATTTGTTGAAGCCTGGGATTAATATAAAAAGGTGGATTCTTCTAGGTATTGTAGGTGCTTCTATTTTAGTATTTGGAGTTGTCGAACTAATAAATAAACATTACCACTCTATGTCAAAAATGGCTCTAGCAGCACTGATTATAGTGTTTGGAGCTTTGACCATATATCTTGCTATAATGCAAGTTATAAAATTCTTTGTTATATTGATTAACACAGGTAGTGTTGATGTTGATATAAGTTCAACAAAATTGGAAGATTTGATATATGAAAAGAGAGTACTTGTAAAGGGACCTAAGATTGTAGTGATTGGTGGAGGCACCGGCTTATCTACAATGCTTAGAGGTCTTAAAAAATATACTAATAATATAACAGCAATAGTTACAGTTGCAGATGATGGTGGGGGATCAGGTGTTTTAAGAGATGATTTAGGAATCCTTCCTCCTGGAGATATTAGAAATTGTATTTTAGCTTTAGCAGATACAGAACCATTAATGGATGAATTATTACAATATAGATTTAAAGATGGAAGATTAAAGGATCAGAGTTTTGGTAATTTGTTTTTAGCAGCGATGGATGGAATTTCTAACAATTTTGAGGAAGCTGTACAGAAAATGAGTTCTGTACTAGCGGTAACGGGTAGGGTTATACCAGTTACTTTAGATAATATGACATTAAAGGCGAAGCTTAAAAATGGGAATATAATTGATGGAGAATCTAATATTCCTAAAGGTGTAATAGAGAATAAGAGTCCTATTGATGAAGTCTTTATAGAACCTAAAGATGCTAGGGCACTTAAGGAAGCGTTAGTTGCTATAGGTGAAGCGGATGCAGTAATTTTAGGCCCGGGAAGTCTTTACACTAGTATTATTCCTAATCTACTAGTAAAAGAAATAAGAAATGCATTGTATAAGACAAAAGCTATAAGAATTTATGTGTCAAATATAATGACCCAACCGGGTGAGAGTGACAATTATAGTGTTAGTGATCATATTAAGGCTATAAATAGACACGCTAAAGGCAAAGTCGTTGATTATGTTTTGGTGAATACAGGGAAAATAAGTAGTGAACTAGAACTGAAATATCATATTGATAATTCAAATATGGTTATTGTAAATGAAGAGGAAATTAAAAAACACGGCATAGGGGTAATTAAAAGTAATTTTGTTAAAGTAGGGAAAGATCATATAAGACATGATACGGATAAGCTTGCAACCATATTAATAGAAACAATTATGGAGAAAAAGTTCTTTAACGATAAAAAGAAAATAGTTGAATACTTTTATTTATCACAGAGCCTGAAGGAAAATAAACGCAATAAGGAGTAGAGTAATGTCATTTTCGTCTAAGGTTAAAAATGAAATTTGTAGATTTACAGATATGAGCAAGCAAGAGGCCATGGCTGAAATGGCGGCTATAATGAAGGTTAGTGGAACTATTGGACTTGGATCAAACAAACAAATAAATTTTCAAATAACAACTGAAAATCCTGCGATAGCAAGACTTATCTTTAAATTGTTAAAGGAACATTTTGGTATTCATGCTAGATTATTAGTTAAGAGAAGTAATTCACTTAAGAAAAAAAATGTATATGTCGTTATAATTACAGAAGAAATGGGTGTTAAAGACTTATTAAAGCAAGTGGCAGTCCTTGAGGATGAAAACTTTTTTTCAATAGATTATACTATACCTAGTAGGTTAATTGATGCTGAGGAATGCAAACGTAAATATATAAGAGGGGCCTTTTTAGGTGGTGGAAGTATTAGTAACCCTGAAAAGAACTACCATGTTGAGTTTGTGACTCATGATAGTGATTATGCACAGGAATTAAGCACACTTATTAATAGCTATGGATTATTTTCAAAAATAATACAAAGAAAAAGTAGTTTTGTTATTTATATTAAAGAAGGTGAACAAATTGTTGATCTTCTTAACATAATTGGAGCACATAATTCTTTGCTATTTCTAGAAAATGTAAGGATAATGAAAGAAATGCGAAATAATGTGAATAGACTTGTGAACTGTGAAACTGCTAATCTTAGTAAAACAGTAAATGCATCAGTTAGACAAGTAGAAAGTATAAAATTAATACAAAATGAAATAGGTTTTAAGAGATTGCCCAAAAATTTGAGGGAAATAGCTGAGTTGAGGCTTGAGTATCCTGATGAATCTTTAAAAGAACTTGGAGCAATACTTGAACCTCCAGTAGGAAAATCTGGTATTAATCATAGATTAAGAAGAATAGAAAAAATTGCTGAAGAATTAAGGAAAGAAGGAAGGTAAGAAGATAATGTCAAAGCATGAGGAGATAGTTAATCATATACTTGGGCTGCAAATTGGAACCAAAATATCTGTAAGAGGCATAAGTTCTGAACTAGGTATTAGTGATGGAACATCCTATAGAGCGATAAAAGAAGCAGAGAACATGGGTATTGTTAATACCGTTCCTAGAGTTGGAACAGTAAGAGTTGAGAAGGTATATAAAAAAAATATTGATAGTCTTACTTATGCTGAAGTTATAAGAATCCTTGATGCTACTATTTTGGGTGGTAAAGAGGGGATAAATAAAAGTTTAAATAAATTTATTATTGGAGCAATGTCTGTTGAATCAATAATTAGATATCTGAAACCAGGGTACCTTCTTATTGTTGGAAATAGAGAAGAAGCACAACAACTTGCTCTTGAAAATGAGGCAGCAGTACTAATTACTGGAGGTTTTGATTGTAGTGAAGAGGTAAAGAAACTTGCGGATGAAAAAGGAATTCCTGTTTTATCGTCAACTTATGATAGTTTTACAGTGGCTAGCATGATAAACAAAGCTCTTTATGAAACTATGATCAAAAAGGAAATTATTTTAGTTGAAGATGTGATGGATACTAATACTACTTGTCTTATGGGTACTGACACTGTTGCTACTTGGAGGCAACTAATGATAGAGACTAACCATGAGAGATATCCAGTGCTTGATGAGAACATGAAAATTATTGGGATAGTTACATTAAGAGATCTACAAGGATGTAACGATGATGATGAACTTATCAATAAAATTATGAATAAGAACCCTGTATGTGTAACACCTAAAACAACTATAGCTTATGCAGCTCATATTATGGGTTGGGATGGAATTAAAATTTGTCCTGTGGTTGATAGGAAAAAACTTGTAGGGGTTCTAACTATAGAACATGTTATAAAAGCAATGGAGTTTGCACTTAGGCAACCACAAGTTGCTGAAACTTTAGAAGACCTTATTTTAATGAATTTTACATGTGTACACGAGGAGAATAGTTTGCATTTTAATGGTCAAATCATACCACAGATGTTAGATCCTTTTGGAACGGCTTCTTGGAGTTCACTAAATATGCTCTTATCAACTATGGGGATTATGTCATTAAGGCAGAATAATAATATTAACATCTCAGTAGATAGTATTATGTCGTATTTTATGAAACCTGTGCAAATGGGTAGTGATATAGATGTGTATGCAAAAATCATTGATAAAGGTAGGAGTTTTTCTAAGGTAGAAATAAACATGTACAATAAGAATAATGAGCCTATTGCAAAGTCTATGATTTCAGCCAAAATATTTGGTAAATAATATGTTTATATAATTTATGGTTTGAGGGGAAGTGAAAAAATGACTGAAGAACTAAGGACAAAAGAAAAAGAAGATTTAGGGAGTTTTGTACATCTTCATGTGCATACAGAGTATAGCCTTCTTGATGGTTCGGGAAAGATTAAAGAGCTTATAGCTAAAACCAAAGAGTTAGGTATGAAAAGTATTGCTATAACAGACCATGGAGTAATGTATGGATGCGTAGAATTTTATAAACAAGCGAAAGAACAAGGAATCAAACCTATTATCGGTTGTGAAGTATATGTTGCGGCTAAATCTATGAATATAAAGCAACCAGACAGGGATAATGCTACCCACCATTTAATACTTTTAGTTAAGAATGCTAAGGGTTATCAAAATTTGATGCAGATAGTATCAGCAGCGTCCATTAGGGGTTTTTATTATAAACCGAGGGTTGATTATGAATTTCTATCAAAGTATAGTGAAGGAATAATTGCTAGTAGTGCTTGTCTTGGTGGTGAAGTTCAAAGCCTTCTTTTACGAGATAATTATGAAAAAGCTAAGGAAATAGCATTGAAATATAGAGATATATTCAAGGATGGCTATTATTTGGAGCTTCAATATCATGGTATGCAAGACCAGTTTAAGGTTAATGAACTCTTGGTTAAATTATCAAAGGATACAGGAATTCCACTAATTTGTACAAATGATACTCATTACATAATGCAAGAGGATTCAAAGGCTCATGATATTCTTTTGTGTATTCAAACAGCCAAAACTGTTGATGATGAAAATAGAATGAGATATCCATCAGATCAGTTTTACTTAAAGTCTCCTGAAGAGATGCAAAAGACTTTTGCGTATGTTCCAGAGGCACTTAGCAATACAGTTAAAATAGCCGAGATGTGTAATTTTGATTATGAATTTCATGTATCTAAACTTCCAAGGTTTCCATTGCCCCAGGGTGTAGATCCTTATGAATTTCTAAGAGAACACTGCTACGCTGGCCTAGCTCCTAGATATGAGGAGTTTAGTGCTGTACTTACTGATGGATTCTCTATAGAGTCCATAAATAAAATAGCAGGGGCCAATCCAACTGCTAAGTTGTATGTGGATAGACTTGAATATGAACTTAATATAATAAAACAAATGGGATATGTAGATTATTTTCTTATAGTATGGGATTTTATCAAGTTTGCAATAGATCATGAAATTCCAACAGGTCCTGGGCGTGGGTCTGCGGCAGGTTCAATAGTTGCTTATACTTTAGATATAACAAAGATTGATCCTATTAAATATAGCCTTATTTTTGAACGGTTCTTAAATCCAGAAAGAGTATCAATGCCAGATATAGATTCGGATTTTTGTTATGAAAGGCGTCAAGACGTAATTGATTATGTAGTTAAAAAGTATGGAACCACTAATGTATCACAAATCATAACATTTGGAACGATGGCTCCTAGAGCTTGTATAAGAGATGTTGGACGTGCTATGAACTATTCGTATGCTGAGGTGGATAGAATTGCTAAGATGATACCGTCTGTGCTTAATATAACTATAGATAAGGCTCTTGAAATGAATGCAGAGCTTAATTCCTTGTATGAGGATGATTCACGTGTTGAAGCACTTATAAATATTGCAAAGGCCCTAGAGGGACTTCCAAGGCATAGTTCTACCCATGCAGCGGGAGTAGTTATTGCGTCTAAGCCTTTAGTAAATTATGTGCCTCTTCAGAAAAATGATGAGATGATAGTAACACAATTTCCTATGGGAACTCTCGAGGAACTTGGTCTTTTAAAGATGGATTTCCTTGGACTTCGTACACTTACGGTTATGAGAGATTGCGTAGATTTTGTAAAACAAAACAGAAATGTATCTATAGACATAGATAATTTGGATATTGAAGACCATAAGGTCTACAAAATGATTGGAGAAGGAAAAACTGTAGGTATATTCCAACTTGAATCTGCTGGGATGACTAGTTTTATGAAGGAGTTAAAGCCTGACAATTTAGAGGATATTATTGCCGGTATAAGTTTATATAGACCGGGCCCAATGGCTGAAATTCCAAGGTATATAAGAAATAAGAATAGCATGGATAAGGTGGAATATGTTACCCCACAGCTTGAGGAAATACTTGGCGTTACTTATGGGGTAATGGTTTATCAAGAGCAAGTTATGGAGATAGTTAGAAAACTTGCTGGGTACTCGATGGGAAGGTCTGATCTTGTTCGTCGTGCTATGTCTAAAAAAAAGCACAAGGTTATGGAAGAGGAGAGGTATAATTTTATCCACGGAATAGTGGATGAGGCTGGAAATATTGAAGTGCAAGGTTGTCTTAGAAATGGTATAACTGAGGTGGCAGCAAATAAGATATTTGATCAAATGATGGATTTTGCATCTTATGCTTTTAATAAATCACATGCTGCAGCATATGCTGTTGTAGGTTATGAGACTGCATATTTAATGTGTTATTATCCTACAGAGTTTATAGCTGCAATGCTCAATAGTGTAAAAGGAAATGCTGAGAAAATAGCTTTTTATACTAGATATGCAGTTCAAATTGATATTGGGGTGTTGCCTCCTAGTATAAATGAAAGTTTTGCTGAGTTTACTGTAAAAGGTGATACTATAAGATTTGGCCTATCAGCACTTAAAAATGTAGGGGTAAATGTAATAGAGAGCATTGTACGTAATAGACAAGAGAAAGGCGAATTTTCAGGATTTATGGATTTTTGCAATAAAATAGACACATCTTGTGTAAGTAAACGATCAGTAGAAAGTCTTATTAAGGCAGGTGCATTTGATGATTTTAAAGTTCATAGATCGCAGCTGCTTGCAGTTTACGAGAAGGTATTAGATGGAGTAAATAATGATAGAAAGAGAAATATTTCAGGACAAATAAATTTATTTTTAGATTTTGATAATGATTATAATAATTTTGAAATAGAGTATCCAAATATCAAAGAATTTAAAAAGAAACATCTTTTAGCTATGGAAAAGGAAATGACTGGAATATATTTGTCTGGTCATCCATTGGACGAGTACGAAGAAACACTTAAGATACAGACCAATACTAGAATATCTGATATTGTGGTAGATGAAAGTCTTGAAGAAGATAATGAAATGCTTAGTGAAAGTTTTAAACTTCAAGATGGTGACAAAGTTATAATTGGTGGTATAATATCAACGGTTAGTAAAAAAGTTACTAAAAATAATGATATGATGGCATTTATTAATCTAGAAGATTTATATGCTAGTGTTGAAGTAATAGTTTTTCCAAAGACATTTGAAAAATATAAGTCACTTGTTGAAGAAGATGAAATAGTAATAATTAAAGGTAGGGTTAGTATTCGCGAAGAAGAACAACCAAAGATATTATGCGAAGACATTAAACCGCTTGTTAAAATTAATAGTGAAAAAATTTATATATTAGTCGAGAATGATGTTATGATGAAAGATGCATTAAAAAAAATAAAGCAAAACTTAGCTATATACAGAGGAAGTACTCCTGTATATCTTTGTACAAAAGAGCCAAGAAAAATGTATGCTGTGGATAAAGCTTTATGGCTTAGTGAAGAAATTGATGTTATGGAAGTTTTAAGAAAAATATTTGGGCAAGATAATATAAAAATACAATAAAATAGGTTTGTATTTTTATAGAGGCAGTTATTAAAGATAAGATTGTTATCTTTAATAACAATCTCATTTAAAGTGAAAATTTTACTTTAACAAATGGTAATATATATGAATTTAACTTAAATATATCCATAAAAAGGATTACATTACACTGGTATTAGGTGGTTTATTAAAAAATAAATATTTATTTCTATAAACCGTTGAATGTTGCGAGGATTTTGTATAATATTAGAGTATAGAGGGTATTTTTTAATAATAGTTATATTTTTGTTGGTAACATGGACATATTATGACCACGGGGGGGCAAATTTATCCCGATGGTACAGAAATGAAAAACAATTAATAGTTGTCTTATGCCTCAAGAATTATAAAGGTGAAAAGAATTAATAATTGTTTATTCTATAGAGAGTTACAAGGAGGAATAGTTGTGAAAACAATAGCGGTATTAACAAGTGGCGGCGATGCACCAGGAATGAACGCAGCCATTAGAGCAGTAGTTAGGATGGCTATATTCAAAGGCATAAGAGTTATGGGTGTACAAAGGGGATATAGTGGACTTATAAATGGTGAAATATTTGATATGGATAGACACTCGGTTTCAGATATAATTCATAGAGGTGGAACTATTCTTAGAACTGCACGCTGTGAAGAATTTAAAACTGAAGCTGGAAGAAAAAAGGCAGTTAATGTACTACGCGTATTTGGGATTGATGGACTAGTAGTAATTGGTGGAGATGGTTCATTTGCAGGAGCACAACTTTTATCAGAACTTGGAATTGCGACTGTTGGTATACCGGGAACTATAGATAATGATCTTCCATACAGTGAATATACAATAGGGTTTGATACTGCACTAAATACAGTGCTTGATGCTATAAACAAAATAAGAGATACTTCAAGTTCTCATGAAAGAATTAGTGTAGTTGAAGTAATGGGAAGAAATTGTGGAGATATAGCTTTATATGCTGGTATTGGTGGAGGAGCTGAAGAAGTAATTATACCTGAAAAAGGGTATGATATAGATTCTTTGTGCAAAACTATTTTTGAAGGTAAACTAAGAGGCAAAATGCACAATTTAATAATCCTTGCTGAAGGTGTCGGCGGTGCAAATGAACTTGCAATTCAAGTTGAAGAAATAACAGGAATTGAATCAAGAGCTACAATCCTCGGCCATATTCAAAGAGGTGGAAGCCCAAGCGCATTTGATAGAATGCTTGCATCTAAAATGGGTGTAGCTGCAGTGCAAGTGCTTATAGAAGGCAGATCAGGAAGAGTTATTGGTATGAAGGATGGCAAAATAGTTGATGAAGATATCAATGAAGCATTAGCAATACCAAGGAAATTTAATGAAGAACTTTATGAAATATCTAAAATTCTTTCTTACTAAAGCAATTTAATAAGAAGGCTTATATATAAAAGTTAACTATAAAATAATATGCAATAAGAGGAGAATAATTAATGAAGAAAACTAAAATGATTTGTACAGTAGGACCAGCTAGTGGAAGTTTAGAAACTATAAAGGCATTAATAGACGCAGGAATGGATGCTTCAAGACATAACTTTTCACATGGTGATCATCAAGAACATAAAGAAAGAATTGATAAAGTAAAACAAGTTAGAAAAGAAATGAATAGACATATTGCTATAATACTTGATACTAAGGGACCAGAAATAAGAACAGGAAATTTTTCAGCTGGTAAAGTTGAATTACAAGAAGGATCTAAATTCACTGTTGTTTGTGGTGAGGATGTTATCGGAGATGAAACTATATGCTCTGTAACTTATGAAGAATTATATAAAGATGTTAAAGCTGGCGATACTATATTAATAGATGATGGTTTAGTTGCATTAACAGTAGAAAGCGTTGAAGGCAAAAAAGTACATTGCGTAGTTGCAAATACTGGTATGGTAGGAAATCATAAAGGCGTTAATGTTCCTGGAGTTGCAATAAATCTTCCTGCACT
>ERZ1463037.63-NODE-63-length-18090-cov-19.200721_pt1 | contig 18090 bp, 25 predicted proteins | sample MGYA00564484_ERZ1463037 | MGnify/ENA primary metagenome ERZ1463037 (study PRJEB39244, sample SAMEA3635151) | Helicobacter pylori | study: EMG produced TPA metagenomics assembly of PRJEB11511 data set (Assembly of a 5300-year-old Helicobacter pylori... | reverse complement strand
CTCCATACACTCTTTCCCTACACGACGCTCTTCCGATCTTTTGTATATAGGTACATTTTAACGACACACTCATGTTTCCCCAATCGTTATTTTCAACGACATAAATTAATTAAAATTATAAAAAAAGTGTTGACATAATGGTGCCACCATGTTATACTTAATACATAAGGTAAAGGAAATTAAAAACTTAATTCGTGGAGGTTGATGTCATGTTAAATAATAGTAAAGTTTTTAAATACGCTCATGAGATGACAAGAAAGATTGTTAATAGATACGGGGTTGATTACAGAACACAATTTAGTATATGTTTAAAGTATGTACGTGGTATGTGTAAATTATCTGTAATTGTCTATGATTATAACCGTACTATGAGAGGTAAATTTGAGGATATGCAAAAGGTTTGCGAGGATAGATATTGGAACATAGAAAGAGAAGAAACAGAGTTATGTAATAAGTGTCCTAATAGATTTCATTGTAAAAGAATTTTGGAGGTTGACACAGGGGATTTATTGAGAGATTACTCATTAGACAGAGTTGTTAGTCAGTTCGTTGTTAACAGATACATTGAATGGAAAGGAAACGACAAAGACATAGATTTTTATATAAGTTGTTTTAACGGTGATATTGACAAAATGGTAAGGGCAAGTAGGCAATTTAATAATTACTACAATAATATTAGAAGGGGCATGGTGGTTAACATATAACCACCATAAGGAGGTGATAACATGAACAACATAATACAGTATAAAGAAAAATTTTTAGGTAACATGACAATTGAACTTGACAAAGATAGTAAGGTCGTTGACATGGGGGATACACTATTAGTTGATAAAGCTACTTACACATGGACAGATAAGCAAGGTAAAAAACATAGATACAGAGATTTTGACATAGAATTAGACAAGAACAGAATTTTATAAATGTAATAGGTGGATAATATGTGGGACGATATTTGGGAATATTTCAAAATCAATCTATTTTTAACAGTTGTAGCAATAGTTATTCTATTGCTCTACTGTTTATCATAAGGAGGGACAAGCCGTGAACAGGTTACAAAGTATTCAATTAGCGACCGACCTTAAAGACGAATGTCTAAGAGTAAAGAATTGCTCTAAGTGTAAATGCTCCAGGGTGTGTAAATATTATTTAGAGGTTTTCATAGCAAAGGATTTACAAATTTTAGAGATAGCACAAATTATACGAGAAGTTGAAAAGGAGAACAAATAGTATGTGTATTGGATTTATAATAGGGTATTTTATGGGTTGTATAATGATGTTATGTTTTACATATAGCGTATTCAATAAGGAGGACAAGTAAATGATGTTTAAAAGTGAACCAGTTCGTGATAAGGTTAACCACCCAGGACATTATAACAAAGGCATTGAAGTGTGGGATTATACTGACAGTTGGGAAATGGATTTCTTAGAAGGTAATGTAATCAAGTATATTACAAGGTACAGACATAAAAACGGGATAGAGGATTTAAAGAAGGCTAAACAGTACATTGAAAGACTTATTGAGAGGGAGGAAAATAAAAATGAAGGATTTAAAGAGTAAAATTAGGGAAATGCAAAGGTATTGCAAAGGTACAAAATATTGTATAGATAAGGGCGACGTTGTTTGCCCTTATCGTGAAATGTGTATAGACTATTTAAAGAACAGTTTTGAAGGTAGGGTACCCGCTAGTGAATGGGAGGAAAAAATATACAACGCTTTAAACAAGTTGGACAAGTATAAACCCAAAAAAGACCCTCAAAAGTTTTTTAATAGTCAAGGTGCATATCACATTAGTACACACCCCGCGGGGAACTACTGGAGGAGGTTACAATTTACTTACTGTAAACAAAGAGGTTTTACAATTAAACACGCATGGCTAGACTTTCAAGCATTTGCAGAATGGTATGATATAATGAGTTGTGATTTTGCGTATAGTCCTGTACTAGACCAAAGTAAAGGTGTGATTGATGAAACTACTATAAAATGGGTTAAGAAATAGATATAAAGAGGGTTTCAACCCTCTTTTTAGGTTTACATGAAAATATTACTATGTTATAATATATACGAGGTGGTTAACATGAATAAGTTAAAATATAGAGAAAAGCAAATAACAAAAGTGTTACGCGAATTTAAAGAGAATGGGTGGGAACTTCCAAAGAATAGAAGTGGTAACCTGTACGACGTCGCGAAAAGTAAACAGAGTTACGACAGGTACATGACAAAAGTTCGTCAACAAAGAAGTAGGGAAAAAGAACACGTTAAGATACAAAGCGAGTTGCAGGCTTACAAAGAGAAAAGAAAAAAAGAAATTGAAACAGAAATTAAAAAAGGATTACATGAGGTTTATGGAAAAAATACAGGCAAGTATTATTCACGCAAGGAAGAAATAGGGTTGTCAATTCGTGACGTTAGAAAAGGCTCTAAACATATTCACGAAAAAGTTGCATCACATTTTATGAGTACATTAACAGACGAAATGGAGTACACAGACAAAAAAGGTGTTAACAGAGCGAACGGGGCGTTTTTCGTCAACCATGCGGAAGAGGACTTTGTAGAAGAGAATCTACAGGAAATAGAAAAATTAATGATTGAAGATGATAACGCTTTAGGTAATATGACAGAATTAATGACGTATTTGTATGAAAAAATAATACCTCAAAAGTACGAGGAACAAACACTAAACGGTGATGTAATACCGCCTGAGTATGATACGAAACACGCAAAGGCACCATTGTCTTTCTTCCAGGACACGTCAAGAAAGTTGCTTAATAAATATAAAGAATTATTACGATAGGGGTTGTTAAAATGGACAAGCATACAAGTTACGTCATAGAACATAGTTTCAATTATGACGAATATGCCAAAGCAAAATTTAATGATATAGAGTGCCTTATTTTTGACACAGAGAGTTGTACCAATTATGAGAATGATAATACAGGCGCTCGTGTGTATGGTTGGGGGTTAGGTGTAACAAGGAACCATAATATGATATACGGTCAAAATTTAGACCAGTTTTGGAATGTATGTGTTAATATTTTTAACGATTGGTATGATTTAAATAAACACACCATAAAACCTACAAAAACAAAGAAGGGTTTTCCTAAACGTAAATATATAAAATTTCCCATAGCGGTTCATAACCTGGGGTGGGACGTTGAATTTTTAAAATATAGTCTAGTACAAAATGGTTTTAACTATGACAAGGGGTTATTAAAAACTGTGTTCAGTAAAGGTGCTCCTTATCAGACAGTAACGGAAATTGAAGAACCTAAAACTTTTCACGTAGTACAAAATAACAATATTGTCTATGGTTGCAATGTTTATATGGACGTGTTCCATGAGATAGAAAATAAAGACGGCTCTATTACTGAAATAGGTTTATGTCTAGATTTTTTTGACAGTTATAAAATAATAACTTGCGCGGAAAGTCAGTTCCACAATTACGTTCATGGTGTCGACCCAATGTTTTATAAAATGGGGGAAGAATACGACTACGATACCTGGAGAAGTCCAACACACGTACAAACAACACTAGAATTAAGATACCAGTATAACGACATATTTATGTTAAGGGAAGTAATAGAACAATTTTATATTGACGGTTTATGTGGGGGAGAACTTCCGTTAAATGGCATGCGTACCGCAAGTTCAATTGCTTTTAACGTGTTAAAAAAGATGACTTTTGGAGAGGAAAAAACAGAGGAAAGTTATATAAATTACTTCGAGTTAGATAAAAAGACTAAGTTTGAATTTCTAAGAAAAAGAATTGAAATGGAGAGTTACACAGGCGGTTATACTCATGCAAACCATAAGGCGGTAGGAAAGACAATAAATAAATTGGGTTGCTCCTTAGACATAAACTCTAGTTACCCCTCTCAAATGGCTTATAAAGTTTTTCCGTATGGAAAACCAGTTCGTAAGACATGGGGTCGTAAACCTAAAACAGAAAAAAATGAAGTATATTTAATTGAGGTTGGATTTGATTTTGTAAAACCTAAACACGACGAATACGCTTTGGACATATTTAAAATAGGGGCGGTTAATTCCAAAGCACTTTCTCCGATTACTGGGGCGGTTAGTGGACAAGAATATTTTTGCACTAACATTAAAAACGGAAAAGCCATACCAGTATTTAAAGAACTTAAAGACACTAAATTAACAACAAATTATAACGTTGTGCTAACTAGCGTTGAGTATGAATTTTGGGTTAAGCATTTTGACTTTGGTGCATTCACTAAAGATGAATACGAATGTTTTGAGTTGGACAACCTTAATTTCACAGGTTTAAAAATTGGCTCTATACTTTACTATAAGGCGGAGAAAGGAAAGTTTAAACCTTACGTTGACCATTTTACAAAAATGAAGGTTGAGAACAAGAAATTAGGTAATAAACCGTTAACAAATCAAGCAAAGCTTTTCCTCAACGGCGCGTACGGAAAATTTGGTACCAAGCAAGCTAAAGAAGAGAAAGACTTAATTATGGATAAAAACGGGTTATTAACATTTACTGGAAGTATTACCGAATATGAGGGAAAAGAATTTTACAGACCTTACGCAAGCTTTGTTACGGCATATGGACGTTTACAATTATGGAACGCCATAATATACGCCGTTGGGGTGGACAACTTCTTATACTGTGATACAGATAGTATTTATTGTAATAGAGAAGTTAATAGTCTAATTGAGGACATGAACGCCATAGGAGAAACAATAGACAAAACAATACTAGGTAAATGGGACGTGGAACATATTTTCGATAAGTTTAAAGTCTTAGGACAGAAAAAATATATGTATCATGATTGTAAAGAAAACTATATTGACTTAAAGTGTTGTGGCTTACCACATGACGCTAGAAAAATAATAATCAATGAAGGATTTGAAGAATTTTATTTAGGTAAGAATGTCGAGGGTAAAAAACAACGTAAAAAGGTTGTCGGTGGTTGTCTGTTATTAGACACACTATTTACAATAAAGAGAATAATGTTTTAAAAAATAATTGTTTCACGTGGAATGTTTCACGTGAAACATAAGGAGGTTTTAACAATGAGTGATTTTGCAAGAAATGAAGTAAACAAAAATATTTATTATAGCATGGATAAATTAATGAGTTATAACGCGGTTTATAGTTTTGTTTTAGGAGAAAGAGGAAACGGTAAAACATACCAGGGAAAAAAGAAAATGATTAATTTATTTTTAAAGAAGGGAAAGCAATCAATTTACGTGAGAAGAACACAAACCGAAATTGATGAAGTTAAGGACACATTATTTAACGACATAGCTAAAGATTACCCAGGTATAAATATTGAGGTAAAAGGTTACCAGGGTTTTATTGACGGTCAATGTTTCTGTTATTTTATAGCCTTGTCAACTTCATCAAAAAAGAAGTCGTCATCATATCCCGACGTTGAATTTATTTTTTTTGATGAATACATTCTGACTAAGACAGGTAAAAATGACTACTTAAAAAATGAAATGATACTTTTAAATGACCTGGTGGAAACAGTTTTCAGAACCAGGGACGCTCACGTGTATATTTGTGCTAACGCGGTTTCTTATGTAAACCCGTTTTTTGAGTTCTTTGAAATTGAACCCCAAAAAGGCGACGACTTCATTACAATAAAAGATGAAGGGGACGTGCTTTTATGTGTTGAGATTACAGACACCCAGGAATATCGAGAAATGAAAAAGAAAACTAAATTTGCAAGACTATTAAAAGGGTCTGCCTATTCAAGTTACGCATTTGATAATAACACGTTAGAAGACACCAACGATTTTATAGTGCCTAATAAACCATTAGGGTTTAACTATTATAGAGGTGCGTTCCGTATAGGAGATAGAATAATTGGTGTATGGTCTGAGGGAGCAACCGACACGGGCGTATGGTTGGGAGATAAATATTTAAGAGAAAACAAATGGAATTATACAATACTATCTAACAACAATTATACAGGTTGGAGAAATATAAAAGCGGACAGAAACCATTGGAATATTAAATATATTAAAAAGTGTTTTTTAAATGGTGATGTTTTCTATATGAACCAATCAACTAAGAAAATGTTTGTTGAGGAGGTTAGCAAATATTTGTAAAACAAAAAAGGAGGGGTAAACCCTCCTTTTAGTATGTTACAAATCTATTTTCACCCGCTCCAACCCTAGTAAAATAAACTTTCCTGTCAACAGGAACAATATTAATAATATCAATACAACAGTCTTTTTCAGTTCCTTTATATCTTTTTAAACCGTGTGTATCTACGCACCAACTTTGAGCGATTGAAACATAGTTAATATCGTTAATTTTTTGTATATTATCATAATGTATGTGACCGTACAACCATACAGGTACGTCACGTCTACCTTGTTCGCTAAATGATATGGTATTTCCTAACACGTTATAATTAATTCCTTTGTTATAACATTCGACCAAACTTCTTAATTGTTGTGAATTACTTAGTATGCCCTCTTCTGCTCTGTCTATAGGTGCATTATGACTTACTATAACAGTAACCCAGTCAGAATAAGGCATTTTAAACGAGTTTTTAGCGTGCCATAGTATCTGTTCTTCACTACAACGAGGGGGTGACCCGTAAGGAGCTTTAAAATCATTCTCGTACACATCAAACACAACAATTCTAGTTTTGTGTGAAGGATAGTCAACGTATCCGTAATATAATTCACTTCCTGCGAATATGAAATTAGGGTTGTTTAAAAACGTCTTAATCATTCCAGGGAATATGGTTGTATTGGTGTTATTAGGATAGTCTTGTAGTGCGTTATTATCATGATTACCGTTAGCAAATACTAACTTACCGAACGGCATACTTGAGAGTATTTCTTTGTGTAATGCAATTACATTATCTCTGCTTACGTTATTATTTTTATGAAACGGTTCTACAATATTATCACCGCCATGTACTATAGCAACAGGGTTTAACACGTCATTAATATAATTAACTTCGTTTAACATATTGTAACGGTTATTGGAAAACATCTCATTGTGAACGTCAGAAAAAAATAATAGTGTTGAGAGTGTTTTTTTAGAGTAATTGACACTTTCTTTAATTTTATTTTGCGTATTTAATCTTATAACATCTTTTCCGAATTCAATCGTGTTAAATGATAAGTTAAATAGTTCTATTCTATTATAATATTTGTTTGGGTAACCAATATTTTTTATTAGTAGGGTACCGTCTGTTTTCAGTAAACATGGTATTAATGTTCTATCGTTGAAGTCTGCATCTGACACGCCTACCACATACCCGCTCATTGGAACGCCTATGTTATTTTTAATGTCAAAATGAAATATTTTTGATACTATAACCATGTTATAGTCTGCGTCAATGTTAGGTTGACTGGTTATTTTAAGTATGCCGTTGAAATTTATTTTTCCGTTTTCATCTAAATTTACACTAGGGTAATATTGCTCTCCATAGTAGGAATACACACCCTCAAGCAATCTTAATTTATCATAGTCATATATATTATTGTGTTCCCTTTGATACACTCCGTTACTAGAATTTACACCAATTGCATTGATGTTATTTCTTTCAATTTTGAACCTATTATTTAAAATGTCTTGCACATTTTTTTGAAAATTAGATAGCTCTTTCTTTAATTCCTCGTCAGTTTCTTCAAGTGTTTCTTTTAGTTTCTCAATTTCATGCAATAAACCACCTAGTAATTCATTGTTTATTATGTTTGATAATGTGCCGTCATCAATCAATTTGTTAATTGATTTGGTTACCTCTTCTTTTAAGCCTTCATTTTTAACCCATTCTATAACGGCACTAATTAAGTTAGTATATTCATTAATTGTTATAATACCTTTGTTAATAGCGTCATAAAACTGCATTAACACTTCGTTTATAGTGTACCCGTTATAAGGATATACAGAATAATTAATATTCCAATCTATAAGACATTTGTTTAATGTTTCAAGTTGTTTAAATCCAACCATTGTTTATCCTCCTAAAATGTTTCACGTGAAACATTCCACGTGAAACTTATTACTTATCTTTTCTTATATACTCGGCAGAAACATAACCGCTCTTAGCTTTGTTGGTTCCGTCTATTCTATAGGTAACACGATACCACCCTAAATATTTTTCGTGAACCCAATCAATTCTTACTCTCTCATTTGGTGAAAGTGAACCGATTATTTCTCCGTTTGGAATACGTCTTACGTTTAACTTTGTTCTAACATTTACAACTGTGGCATTAAAACCCCACTCACCCGAATTACTAGAACCAGGGTTTACGCCACCCTGTTTTAAGTCTGCTCTCAACTTCTTTAAATTTAAGTTTCCAGGGCAATCAGTTGCGTTAAGTTCTTTATGACCATATACAGGCATATGCCCGCGTCTGTTTTCAATATCTTTTATTAATTCTATTAACGCATTATATTGAGCGTCTGTTACCTCTTCATATTGTAAACGACCTTGTAAACAAATGCCTATCGATTTTGTGTTGTGGTCTATACAATGGGCGCCAGTCCAGTTTTCGGGTCTACCTGTCCATATCACACCTTGTTTATCTATGAAGTAGTGATAACCTATACCACACCACCCTTTGGCTTTATGCCAACCATCTATGTCATACACATTCGCCGTCGAATGTTCTGAATGGTGTACTATTGTTTTAACTGGATTGTTCCCTCCTGCCTTATTACCATTAAAGATTATATTTGAATTTCTTAAATCCATGTTAACACCTCCAATAACTTTTATACAACTCCTATACATCTAACCATTACGCCTATATCACCCCGTTCTGCCGTTACATCAAATGAATTAGTAGTTTGATTAAAGACAGACATTTTTAACGGTATGTTACCGTATGACGTTACTGATATGTTATAACTATCGTTTGCGTATGAAAAAGGAAGTTTTACCGTGTGTTGTTCGGATGACGTTCTAAGGTAAAATACAACCTCTTTAATTCCGCCGTAATCAAGTATTATTTTACCGTTTGTGTTACTGGCTATAACGTTTGATACACGACCTAAGTCAACCTCTGCCATTTTTACACCTCCTACTGGTATGTTATATCTGCCATTAAATGACCTCTTTCATCAATTCTCATAGTTATATGAGGGGTTTGTCCATTTTTACCTGGTGCTCCTGTTGCCCCTGTAGCACCTGTTGCCCCTCTTTCTCCAGGGTCGCCCTTATCTCCTTTAACACCTGGTGTACCTGGAATACCCTGTGCGCCTTGCTCTCCTTTGGCTCCAGGTTCTCCCTTGTCGCCTTTGGCTCCTTTTAAACTTTCAATAAATTGTTGTTCTGACTTTTCGCTATTGCCAGGTAGTTTCTTCCACACCTCATATGCACTAAGTCCTGTAACCCTTCCTAAGTCTGTTGACATAAATTATCCCTCCTATAAAATATTTTCGACGTGTAGGTGTCCGTCCTCTGTTATGAAAAATCTTACATTATTAATACTACCTGGGTCGCCTTTTTCTCCTTTGGCTCCAGGTTCTCCACGCTCCCCTCTTTCTCCTGGGTCGCCCTTATCTCCCTTTGCACCTGGAATACCAGGACGACCCTGTTTACCTCTAAGGGAATTTAAAAAGTCCTCTATAGTACCGTCGTTACCTTGTTCCTTCCATATTTCATAAGCACTCTTTCCAGGTTCTCCCCTGGCTCCAGTTTCAACGGCGCCTATTGTAAAAGGTTTGTGGGTTGGTATCATATAATTTCGACCTCCCTTCTATCAAGTAATGCTTTGTCACCCCCATTAATTCTACCTATTATTTTATATGTGTATTCCCCTTTAGGTATATCTTTTCCTAACATAAAGAATACACCGTTTTCTTGAATTTCTATGGGTTTAACTTCTTTAATTATAGACGTTCCTTCCAATAACAGACAAGTAGCATTTTCAATTATTTCGTTGTTGACATATTGAGCATACACTTTAAAATATAGTTCCTCTTCCTTATCCTTTGTAATTTTTAAGTTTTGGTCAAAATGGGACATTTGCTTTCCTCCTTGTTACATTTAAATTGTGCCAACCCCCCGCCCGATTTGGTAAAAGCCTTTAGGCGTACCCTCGGAGAGGGTACGAACCAAAAGGCTATAACATTTATATGTTTCACGTGAAACATTTATAGTTTAAAAAACTAGCATAAACAGGTCACGGCAACTCTCTAATAACATTTGCATTAAGTTTATTACACTATCTCTCCATTTTTGAACAAGTTCTGCGGAAGAGGTTATACCAATGTTACCCTGGGAAACTAAGACAGTTTTCTCAATTAAGTTATTAAGTTTATTATTTGCTCTGTCTGTTAATCCATTATCTTTTAAAATAGTAGCCATTGTAGAATTAACCATATTATCATTGACAGTTGTTATCCTATCATCTGTTAAGTCTGCTATTCCATTGTCAAGCGAGCTTTCTTTAAAGTTGTTGCTTGATGTTCCTGTTGTATTATTAGAACTATTATTTGTAGAGGATATGTTTTCTTTTTGTTTTTCGTCCTCTGTCAACGTCCTGGAAAATTCTTCTCTTAAATCTTTATTTAATAAGAAGTTAATTCCTTTTTGTGCAAGTTCTATTTCATAAAGTTTACGGTAGTATGGCATTACCTCATTTAAGTGTGCCATTAGCATATGTTTCCACCTAGCGGGAACCTCGCACCCTATCTCATAAAAATAATATTTTTGGATAAAAAGTTCTTCAAATACTGCTCTTAGATTATCGTCGTAAAAATCGTAAGGAAAATCAAAAATATTAAAGTTAGGGTCGTCCACTAAGTATCTAAGCTCAAGTGTGTTACTGCTCTCCATTAAACCCCTCATTTTTTATATCTCCTTTCATATCGACGTCAAGTAAATCAACTACTTTTTCGACCTGGATATTTAACCCAAACATTTCATTTATTCTCTTACAAGCGTCTTTTCTATTTTTATATGCCATTTCTAACACATAAGTGATTTGGGAATTGTTGGCATTAACCTCATCTGTAAGCAATCTTTCTCTCTTATCATTATTAGTATTGTTAATTCCTAAAAATGTTAAGAGTTCGTTTTCGCAAGTCTTTTTAAAGTCTGCCAGTTTATCCAATAAATAAGGTGCCTGTGTATTTAAGGCGTCAAACCCCTTACCCTCTTGTAAAGCCTGTGCCAACTTTTCATCTACTAATATATTAGGCTCGAAATTTGAATATTTTTCGTATAATCTTTTCATAGATAATTCGTTTTGTTTCGTCGCCCCTATGATAGTAGGGAATTTTTGTTGGTCTAAGTTCATGTTTATAGTTAGCTCTATTTGAGCCATTAAGTAAGTGTAGTATGCTATATGCCTTACGGGTGCTAAGGCGTTGTCGTTATCCAATATTCTTACGGCATTTAAGGGTGATAAATTTGTAAAATATTTGTTTACACCTATTCCATTAAAATGTACTGGGTCGCCATAAATATTTTGTCCGTTAGACGGCGCACATGGTAAACATAAAAAGTCGTAAGGTTCGTTAGGGTCTGTATTTCTAAAGAATACGGCTTGTCCGTTGTTAAATAACGCCTGTTCAATGTGCCTACTTTCCATTCCTGGAGGTAGGTTAGTCCAACGAAATCTATTAAGACCCATGTTACTATAGTAATCGTAATAACGGTCAACCATAAAGACATCATTTTTTAATAAAATTTTGTCCCCCTGGTTCCAATAGCTTTTTCTTTTACTCATTTTCTCCATGCTCCTTTTCTATATGTCTTTGTATCATTTCACCGAGATTTTCCATGTTTTTACTCATGTTTTCTAACTTATCCCCCATAGTGTCCATGAACTTATACATATTTAATTCTCTTTGCTTGTTCTCGTCCATTATTCGATTAATAAAGTTAGAAAAATATTTTCCTCCATAATAAGCTAATCCACCAAAAGCTACTATAGGAAACCCAACTGTAGCAATTATATCTGTTATTTCTTTCATTTATAAGTTCCTCCCCTTTTAATAATTGTTTCACGTGAAACATTTGTATAACGTTTCACGTGAAACATTTTGTTAATCTACCTCGTAATTATCATAGTTATAATTTAGGAACTCGACCCCCTCTCTGTCCATATGCCAAACGGTAACACCATTATTAAATATTTCTTTAAGTTCTCTTAAATGTTCTTTAGGTATTCCCGTCCATGCTTTAGGTGTGATATTTGCTCCTACTGTTTTTATATAATTATAATAATGCCTATCCCTATAATTTACAACCATCATTTTTGATTGTTTGTAACCGTAAAGCGCGAAATAGTCGCCTAACCTCTCCATGTATTCATCTGTTATACTCATTCTTACTAATTGCATAGTGTTGTTAGAATTTAATAGTGAGAACCCTATATCAGATGATGAATTAATCATGGAACGCGGTGTATTTTGCAAGTCTTTTTCCATAGCCGATTTTTGACCGATAGCTTGTTCAATTTGCATTTGCGTTCTATACGCGGTCATTCCAATGTTCATACCTCCGCCGAAAACCGACAATGGGTTAAGAGGGTTAACACCCATTAATCCATTTGCTACACTTTGAAAGGCTCCCGCCCTGGCGTTATCCATTTGTGCTTGCATATTAAACATAGCGGACGCTTTTTGGCTTGAACTGTATTGACTATATGCACTAGAAGATACAGGCATATCTAGAGGGGCGGAATTTATAGCACCTTCAATATTTCCGTTACCATCTCCTTTATAGTTTTTAACGTACAATGAATACATTCCCTTGTCTGATATAAAAGCCTTAGCGTAAATGTCAATGTTATGTGTTGGTATTAAGTGATATTGCAACTCAAAAGGTTGGTTAATGTAATCACATACCATAGCGTATGAGTACGGATAATTGTACAACCTACTTTCGTTTTGCCAGTTTCTATATTTATTATTTGTTCTTATTCTTTCATAGCAAGGGAAAGAACCCAACTGTTTTACACAATTGTTCACGGCTAATATTCTGTCTAATTTTGGGTTACTGTCAATGGACACACCCGCTATTTTTCCAAACCTGTCAACGTCATAATCTACGTCCAGTAGTTCCAGGTCTTGTCTTTCTAATATTGGAGAAAACCAAAGAGAATGTATGGCGTTACAGTTTCCCATAATGTCTAAATTATCTTTGCTTTGTTCATCAATTAAATAAAAGTACATTCCTGTATATACGCCCTCGGTATATTCATTGTCATTGTAATTTATTTTAGTATTCCACCTGTCTTGCATTTTCTATACCCCCTTATGTTTTATAATGTCACCTACGTGTAAATTTGGTGCAGGATTTATGGCACTACCATTAATCCTAATTTCAAAGTGGCTATGTGCGCCTGTACTATTTCCAGTATTACCACTATATGCTATAATGTCCCCCGCTTTTACATGGTCGCCTTCGTTTATAAGTAATCTACTGTTATGAGCGTAAATAGAAATTAAATTTTCTGCGTGTTCTATAAACAAATATTTTCCGTATGAAGTTTCAATTTCACGACGTTTTATACACACACCATCTTTACTTGCTCTGATTGGTGTACCTTCAGGACAAGCAACGTCTATCCCACTATGAGGTTTACCACTTGAATAAGTTGGAAAAGTTGCACTAACTTTCCCCTCGGCGGGCATAATCCAATTTTGACCTCCTTCATTATTTACAGTAAAATACTTGTCGTTGACATTCTCACATTCTATCATATAGCCGTCGCCTTGTACGGTTCCTATAGATTGTCCTCTATCTCCATGTATTGTAATAGGTGAATTTGAGTAGGTGCCTTCGGAAAACATTAACCATTCCTCTTTACGCCTTCTTCTTAGTCCTTCCTCAAAAATTGAACCTGGCATTATGGCATAAACTAGCCACTCCGATTTTATTTTCTCCATACTTTCGCCCGCTAACCACATTTTATATAGTTTAGAGTTGTAATACCCTGTGTTGTAGCATAAGTCTACAAAAGCATCAAATTTATGTTTATCCAGGGTTTGCATATTCACACCGTCTTTCTTAAATTGGTTTGCTACTAAGTTCCCGTATTTAGCGGGTATTAGTTCAAATAAAATCTCACTAGCTTTTTTCTCACTAACTGGGGGTGCGCCCAGTTTAGCGAAATAAGTCGGTTCGTTTTCCTTTGTTACCCCGTAACCGAACGTTGTAACGCCGTCCCCTATGTCAACTGGATATTGGTTAAGACCTTCTATACCTTTTAAGTAGCGATAATATTGGTTAGTAGGTATTCCCTTTGACGGGTCGCCACAACCTCCTGTGCCTGTTCCTCCTCCGCCTGTGCTACTGGATAATTTACCTATAGGGGTAGTAGTTGCTAATATATAAGTTGGTTTCATCTTTTTAATGTTTTTTAAATCTTTTACTCTAGTTGCTCCATATTCTAACCCTTCATCAAGGTTGTTAGGAGTTGGTATGTTATCGTCGTACTTTTCCCAACGTCTAACATGGCATCTATCAACGAAACTGATGTTAAAATCAAAATCGAATTGATAAGTTTGAAAAACATCAAGTTTTAATGTTAGTTCCGTAACATCTTTAGTTACCATTCTCATTCTAGTTACAAAAAAGAAAAATGGTGTGTTAGTACCTGGTTCAAATAAGATTATATAGTCGTAATGTCTTGCGGTAGAGTAGGGAAACTTAATGTTAACTTTCTCTAAAAAACCGTCTACCTTTGTATTAACCTCTGTTGTAACTCTCATAGCGTTTAGCTTATGTTCAAAGAAATACATTTGTTTTTCTCTGTTTTCAAAATCAAAAACGTGTTCATATCCTATTTCCATAGGACAATTTATTAATAAACATTGTACTAGCATTTTATCACCTCATTATAAAATAAAAAGAAGGGTTTCCCCTTCTTCTCTTATTCTATGTCGCCCTCTCCGTCTGTTATTAAACAAACCTGTGCAAACTTGCAAAGCGCCATTATTCCCTGTTTATGAAGGAAATAGTTAACATATAACCCCGCGCCGTTTTTGAATTGTTCCGACATGTTTATAATGTCGAAAGCTTGTATTAACCACTTGTCCATGACTATTCCAAGCACAGTTTCATTTCCGACTGTTGGAAGTTCGTCAATCTCAATGGTTCTGATGTTCACGTCTGCGCTTGACACGTTGAAAGCTTGCGCTAAAACTTGAACGTCGATTTTAGCCGAGATTTGAGGGGTTGTAACAAATACAAGTTCTTCCTTACGAGAGAAGGTCTTAACCTGTGCTAAGTTATACTTGTCTGACTTAAATCTCATTGTTCCCGCTACTTCTCTTACAGTTTCGCAAATCATAGAAGGAGTATAAGATTTACCTAACCTTCTAACGGCTTTATTCTTTAGTTCACCTTCTAGCACTTGATAAACTACACCTTTTTCGTATTTATGACCTTCTTTATTTGTTGGGTCTGTTATTGGTTGTGTTTCGGCGTCCTTTCTAATTAAAAGACCTTTCATGTCCTCAAATTCGTCTGTTTCTGCACTATCTATGTTAGAGTTTATTAAACCGCTTGTCATAGATTGTAAACCGCCCTCATTCATAAATGCCTTTCTTAATTCCTCAATAGAAACTGACACTTTATATCTGTGGGCGAAATTTTGTTTGATGACGTCCTCCTCAACGTCGGGTACTCTTTTCCCTATTAAGTCTTTTTCAGGTGAACCATTGTTATCGTCAAAGTTAGTATAAAATCCCTTTCTTTGACCCATTTTAACAAATATTTGTTGTATACTATCCCCAAAACCTAACATACCATGATGTAACATTTTTAATGGGTTTTCATATACTTTTTGGAAAAACCTTGTTGACACACATCTATTTACAAGGTCAGAAATCCAGGCGTTTCTCACGTCGTCCATTCCTGTAAGTGTGTTAAATACAAGTTCCATGTCATCTAAGTTAACGTCTTTTAAAGCCGTTTTCACAGTTTGTGAAGTCTTAGGGTCTTTTAACATGGCTTGGATAAATTCTTTGTTTCTAACTAATGCCATTTCATATCCTCCTATAAATCTTTTATTATATCATCTAATGAAGGGGTGTCGTCAACTGGCTTTGTTTCCTCTGTTGTGTTTCCAGGGACACTCACGACACTAGGTGTTGTCATTTGAGTGGCTAAGTTCAATGATAGCTTAGCGTTCATGTCTTTGTATGTGTCTGCGGTTGTTTGTAAAGTTTCAACCTGTTTAGTTAAATTAGCCTTTTCAGTTTCCCATGCCTGTTTTTCCAGGTCATAGTTTTTTTGTTTCTCCTGTAAGTCTATAACGCTTTGTTGTAATGCTTGTAGTTCTTCATCTGTCATTACAAATACCTCCTAACACGAAAATATTGTGACGTTAATTGCCGTCAATGGTAGAAAGGGTATGAACCGAATAATGAAGGGTGCCAACCCACGAACCACATACAGACGGGTTCCACCCCTGGCGGTCTGAATGTGCAATATTGTTTATCATACCCCCTCCAATATATAAACCATTGTTTACATATTGCAAGGGGCATAATGCCCCTTTCTATGTTTAAAATGGAATGTCCCCGTCGTCTACTGGTTCCATACTTTCTCCACTTTTCTTAATGTATTCCTTTATTATAACCTCATTAAGTTTATCTATCTTAGACTTATCCATGAAGTAAAAGACATCTCTGTAGCCGTCTTTACCTTCCTTGTCTTTTCCCTTCATTGAAGGCATGGACACAAATAAACCATTTTTACCCTCAACTATTTTCATGCTTGATAGAACTAGACATCTATCTATTTCTATAGTTGCCATTCCTACGATAGAATTTTTTGGATTTGGTATTACCCCTACTCTTACACTTGTTATATTCATTTTAAAACTCTCCTTTAATCACGATATTTTAATGTGCGACATTTAAGGTATGTCGCCAACCTTCCTGCTATTCAATTTCTATAACTATTGAAGTTTTGTGGTCGTATCTGTTATACATTATGCCGTATGTGTTAAACGCTTGTTCTAGCTTGCTTGCGTCCTCTTCTCTGTTGTCACCTCTATAAGTAACCTCGCCCCTTTTAACTATTCTCTTTAAGGCGCTTAATTCCTTTATTTTCTCGTCAATTACTAATAAGCCGTTTGTTGCTTTTTCTTCATTCATTTTTGATTACCTCCTTGTTAATGTAAATTGTTAGTATAATGTGCGAAAGCGTACAAGACGTGGACGGAGGATTTTCACCTCCTTTATTCCACTATATGTTACTGTATTTTACTTGTCAAAGTGTTGCTCCCTTTGACATCTTTATTATAGCATATGTGTCCATAACAGACAATAAAAGTTTTTATATTTCTTGTGTATAAATTGTAATCTTATTAATGAAAGCATATTCCTTATAATCTTTCTTACGTAACCACTTGACCCATTTCATACGACGGTTATTATCAACCTCATATAATCCTACACGGTTTATCTCACCGTCAACCTTATTTACTATTATTACTTCTCTCATTATCTAACCCTTCTTTCTATTATAGTATAACTACCCCTATCATAAGGAGCAATTTGTTTAATAAAATTTTCTGCCTTATCATTACTGTCAAACACTTGTAATATGTTATCAATATATACAACTATATATACCATTATATCACCTCACTTATTCTACTAACAATTAATATTTTCTTTTTTAAAGTGTTTGCGTAATTATACTCGTTTGTAACAGAGTTACACATAACAACCTTATCCTTACTCTTAGATATTATTAAAACAATGTCAGACTTTAAAATTTTAAAGTTATGAATTTCAGACATTAATCCAATGTTTGGGTTTTTAACATTGAGTTCGGGTGTCAATACAGTATAACCGTAAACCTCAAAAAGTTCTTTATAGTACAAAATGTCATCTTTCTGTTTTAATGACGCACAAATTGTTACAACCATGTTATATCACCTCATTAAATTATTAATATTATATGTCTAAGAAATAGACTTAGGATTGACACGAGCGTGTCGTTGATTTGTTATATTTATAGTAACATACAATAAGATAAATGTCAACACTTTAATTGGTTAATTGATTAATGTCAATGCAAATATTAATTTGGGGAACAGGTCTGTGTCGTTAAAATGCCCCTATATAAGATCGGAAGAGCACACGTCTGAACTCCAGTCACCATCCGGATCTC
>ERZ1463037.61-NODE-61-length-18569-cov-13.539214_pt1 | contig 18569 bp, 15 predicted proteins | sample MGYA00564484_ERZ1463037 | MGnify/ENA primary metagenome ERZ1463037 (study PRJEB39244, sample SAMEA3635151) | Helicobacter pylori | study: EMG produced TPA metagenomics assembly of PRJEB11511 data set (Assembly of a 5300-year-old Helicobacter pylori... | reverse complement strand
GGCTTACTCGCAAAACTATAATATCATATTATTAAAACAAAAGCAATCACTATTTAATTTTATATGGATCAAGAGTGCACTTAGAAATTATTACCTCATTGTCATACCCATCTTCTATTAATCGCTTTTTAAATTTTTCCACAAATATTTTAAATGGTATCCATTCAGTTTCAAAATGACCCGCATCTATTAGAGCAATCTTTTGTTCTAACAAATCACAAGCACCATGATATTTAGTGTCTCCTGTTATAATACAGTCTGCCCCAAGCTTTATACTTTGCGAAAAAAAATCTTCACCACTACCATTTATAATAGCTATAGTCTTTATTAAATCATTATCATTTCCTACAATTCTTATAAATTCTGCTTTAAGCGTCCTTTTAACATTTTCACATACCTCTGAAAATAACATAGGTTCATCCAAAACCACTAATCTGCCAATACCAACATCCTTTGTTTCTGAGGTCTCTATTATTTTATATTTACTAAATCCTAAGATTTCAGTAACAATATCATTCAACCCACCTTTAACGGAATCAAGATTTGTATGACTTGAATACACATTTATATCACTACGAATAAGCTCAATAATCTTTCTTCCGAGTATTGTGCCCTTTGTAATTGTTTTAGGTTTAACAAAAAGAAGAGGATGATGCGTCAATATAAAATTGCACCCTTTATTTTTCGACTCCTGTATTACATCCATTGTGCAATCTAATGCGACTAAAATTTTCGTAACCAGCCTTTTACTATCTCCAACCATAAGTCCTACATTATCATAACTCTCTTTAAAAATAGAGGGAGCATATTCTTCCATAATGTTTTCTATATCTTTTACTTTTAAAAACATTCTAAAAACTCCTTAAGTTTGCGTATAACTTTATAAAGCTCTTCTTTCCTATTCTTTGCTAAAATGGTATCCTCATTTAAAGAATCATAAACTTTTGAATATTTCTGTAATTTGTATTCTATAAACTCTTGCATCACTAAGTGTTTCTTATCTAATAATATTTTACTTATCTCATAATATATACTATCCAAAACTTTAGGTTTACAATCATACCTAACCTTAATTATTTCATAAAACTTACCATCATCATAACAAATTTCTTCATCAATAAAGTCATATCCAGTTTTATATAAATATTCCCTAAGTACTTCAGCATTTTGTACTGGTTGAAGTACAACGTATTTTAATTTTTTAACAATAGCCAAATCAGTTTCTAAAATATCTCTTATTAAATTGCCACCCATTCCTGCAATAATAGCTACCTGAACTTCACCTTCTTTAACCGTAGATAATCCACTTCCTAGTCTACAACTAATTTGATTACAAGCATTATTACGGACAATATTATTTTTAGCCTTTTCAACAGGGCCTCTATTTATATCAGATGCAATTGCCTGTTTTGTTATACCATTTTGCACTAAATAAATAGGAACATATCCATGATCTGTACCAACATCAATAACGCTATCACATTTTTCAATCATACTAACAATACATTTTAATCTTATACTAAGCTCCATTAATCTCATCCTTATCTAAAGTTAATTAATATTTTAAACTGCATAATTAAAAATATAAGTGCCACAACTAGTGACAAATAAATATACTTATATGCTGATTTCCTATCATATTTTGCGCAAAAATAGCTTGCATAATACATGCAAAAAAGCAGAGCCATATTTAATACTCCATAAAGCATCTGAGTAAATGCGAATTGTTTACCAGTACCCATTTTTATTGGTTTAAATTGTGCATCAAAATTTAATGGCATAATATCAGGTATCGCATTTTTCAAATGCAATATAAGTGGATTTAAGGTTAATATTAGTATTATAATACTAACTATCATTAATGGCACAATAAAATATTTGTCTTTATGAAGATTATAACTATTACTCACTTTATACTTCCACTGCGCAACATGTATATCGTGATATATTAAATCTTCCTCAAATTTTTTATAATTTAGTGGTGAAACTGCATAATTCATATGTTTAGTTTTTATATAAACAACATTTTTATTATCAGTGACAAACATTCTAGACATTCCCATTTTATCGATTACAAATCTACCCATTACAAACCCACTAGCCGCTATACCATTGAGTTTTACGCCTTTAATTTTACCTGTAGACATAAAATATCCTTCAACTTCATTTAAGGGTATAATAACCTTTTTTAACGACCAAATTGCATAAATTTTAATATTCTCCTCATCAATACAGCATTTAAGTGAGGCAAATAGTAATATATAATAAGCTTGATATATATTACAAGATACTAATAAAAGCTTTAATAGATTAGCTACAATATATGAGTTATTAAAGTTAAGCAATATTAAAATTAATATATTATATAATGCAGTAGTTAGTAGCATAAGTACTAACCCATATCCCCGTTTCGATCCATAACTATCCATTTAATCACCTTCTAAAATTTATTATATCATATATAATTCTACCTTGTAAACGTATTTACATATTTTTACACAAGCAATAAAAAAACACCTTAAAAAGGTGTTTTTTTAAATGTTCTAATCTAAATAATCTTTTAATTTTTTACTTCTACTTGGGTGTCTTAATTTACGTAGTGCTTTAGCTTCAATTTGTCTGATTCTCTCTCTAGTTACATTAAACTCTTTTCCAACTTCCTCAAGAGTTCTTGCACGTCCATCGTCTAACCCAAATCTCAATCTTAAAACTTTTTCTTCTCTAGGAGTCAATGTATCTAAAACACTAATTAATTGTTCTTTTAGCATTGTAAATGCAGCTGCTTCTGCTGGCGCTAGTGCATCATCATCAGGAATAAAATCACCTAAATGACTATCTTCTTCTTCACCAATAGGTGTCTCAAGAGACACTGGTTCTTGTGCAATTTTCATTATTTCACGAACTTTTCCAACTGGCATTTCCATTTTTTCAGCAACTTCATCTGGTTGAGGTTCACGTCCAAGTTCCTGTAACAGTTGTCTTGAAACTCTGATAAGTTTATTTATAGTTTCAACCATATGAACTGGTATCCTTATAGTTCTTGCTTGATCGGCTATCGCTCTTGTAATTGCCTGTCTAATCCACCATGTAGCATAAGTACTAAATTTAAAACCTTTTCTATAATCATATTTTTCTACGGCTTTTATTAGTCCTAAATTACCTTCCTGAATAAGATCTAGGAACAACATTCCACGTCCAACATATCTCTTAGCTATACTTACTACCAATCTTAAATTAGCTTCAGCAAGTTTTTTCTTAGCAGCAAGATCTCCTTCTTCATTTCTTTTAGCAAGATCTATTTCCTCAGCCGATGATAATAGTGCAACCTTCCCGATTTCTTTTAAATACATTCGAACTGGATCATCTATAGATATACCTTCTGGTATACTAACATCAAGTTCTTCAGTTTCGGGTTCCGTTTCAGCTTGAGCACCCGTAGCAGGTGCAGCTTTTGCATGCATATCCCCAACAACCTCTATCTCCATTGATTCTAAAACTTCATAAACTTTCTCTATTTGCTCTGGAGACAACTCTATTTCATAAAGTTCATCCATTACTTCTTTATAAGTTAATGATCCTTTTTTCTTGCCTTTTTCAATAAGCTTTTTAACAATAGTCATTTTTGAGCTTTTATCCTTCATCATATAACCTCCTTTCTGAATACTATAATTGTTTTAGATTCTTTTGTAATTCTATAAGTTCTTTAGCAAGTTTTATAGATTCTTCGAGCAAACCTTTTGATTCATACTGTTTGATTTTATTCATAATTTCTTTTTTCGACTCCTCTAACTTGAATTTTTTCAGTTGTTTTATGCAGTCATTTATAAGTTTTTTATGATCTTCTTCATTTCCAGAAAATTTAATTTCCATAATATTCATCCATTCTTTTGTGCATTCTATATCTTTCTCACATATAGGTTCTATATTTTTTATTTTATCATCTATTATTAAGTTTTTATACTTAACAATTAACTCATATATATTTTTATGACTTTGAAGCACTAATTGATCAACAGACATATTCTCTGTAATATAATTACAATTTTCTTCATTTATAAACATAAATTTCAATAAAGTTCTTTCAGCCTTAATATAAGCTGGCTCTAAATATAATTTTTGTCCAAAATCTTGTTGTATATTCATTTTTTTCATTTTATTAGAACTTTTATTGATTTCTTCGCTTAATAAGTCATATATTGCTTGTTCTTTGATGCCTGTATCCTCAGAAACCTTTTTTATGTAAACATCTTTTTCAACAGGATCAAGTTCTGCAATAATTTCAGTAACCTTTTTTACGTACTGTATTATCATTTCACTATTCGAAAAATTTATTCCGTCTCCTGCTCTTTTAAGTCTATAATCTATTAAAGGAAGAGCATCCTCTACTAATTTCTGAAAAGCCTGCTTCCCACTATTTTTTATATATTCATCAGGATCTTTACCACTAGGAACTATAAGAACTCTTAAATCGAAACCTTCACTTCTTAATATTTGAAGTCCCTTTATGGTTGCAGCCTGACCTGCAAAGTCAGCGTCAAATGAAATAATAACTTTATCTACATGTCTTTTTAATAACTTTGCTTGATTAATAGTGAGTGCAGTACCAAGAGACGCAACTACATTTGAAAACCCATATTGATGAAGTGAAATACAATCCATATATCCTTCTACAATAATTATCGTTCGAGATCTATTGTTTTTAATTACAAAATTTAATCCATAAAGATTTAATCCTTTATGAAATAATGGAGTTTCCGGTGAATTTAGATATTTAGGTTTCGAATCATCTAAAACTCTTCCACCAAATCCAATTACTTTACCCATATAATCAAACACAGGGAACATTATTCTATTTCTAAATCTATCATAATAAGATCCCTTAGGACTTTTAACAATTAATCCTATATTAAGTAAATCGAGTTCGGAGTAGCCTTTCTTTTTTAGGTATAATAACAATCCATCCCATTTGTCAAAAGAAAACCCTAACCCAAATTTTTTCATAGTAGCCTCTGTAATACCTCTGTTAAGGAAATATAATTCAGCCTTTTTATCCTTTCTTAAGTTTTCATAAAAATACCTGGCCGCTTCCACATTAATATTGTACATTTTTTTATACATGTCACGTTGTACATTATTTTCTCCATTGTCTATTTCTATACTAATGTTAGCCCTTTGCGCAAGTATCCTTGCAGCTTCAGGAAAAGTTACATTTCTGTCCTTCATAACATAACTAATTACATTTCCAGCTTCCCCACATCCAAAACATTTATAAATTTGTTTTTCCGTGGACACTGTAAATGATGGACTCTTCTCATTATGAAAAGGACAAAGACCAGTATAATTTTTTCCTACCTTTTTAAGTTTCACTCTTTCTGATATTACATCCACAATATCATTTTGTTCCTTTATTTTTAAGATGACATCCTCAGCAATCAATATTTTATTACCACCTTACTTATATAAGTTCACAATATGTTCTAATTCGACACGAAAGCGTGTTATCCTTCTTTAATTTTACTTTTTTTAATAATAATTATGTCTGCTTATAATATATTCTTGATAAAATAGAAATTTCCTGCATTTATTTAAAATTATTTTTTATTTATAATTTTTATCATATCATTTTTTCAAAAGTTATTATTTATTATTACGTTCTAATAAATAATAACTTTAGGTACATATATATTATTAAAGAGCATTAAACAATAATCATCACTCATACCTGAAATGTAATCTGCTACCCCTCTATACAGTCCCTCATCCTCAACTATGCTCTTATAGAAGTCAGGCATAGCAGACGGATTCTTATAATAGTATTTAAAAACATTTGTTACCACAAATTGTGCTTTTTTTCTTTCTTCTTTTAATATTTCACCCTTATATATATTCTCAAACATAAAATTTCTTAAATCAACTAATGCATTTCCAACTTCAGTAGTAAGTGATACCCCTATTACTCCTCTATCTAAATTGTTTATGGTATTATAAATACAATCTTTTACTAAAGTATCTATTCGATCACCATGTTTATTACCTAATACTTTTGTTGATGCTATTGGTAACATTTCCTCTGTTAATAGTTTTGCCCTTATAGAATCATCTATATCGTGATTTACATATGCAATCTTATCACTATACCTAACAACTTGACCCTCAAGGGTTGCAGCCTCACCAAATTTTTCTAAGAGTCCACTATGATTAAGAATTCCATCTAATACTTCACCACTTAAATTAAGTCCAGCGCCCGATTTTTCTATTTTAGTTAATACCCTTATACTATTTTCATTGTGCCTAAATCCTTGCGGCAAAATATCATTAAGCACAGATTCACCATTATGTGCAAAAGGAACATGACCTATATCGTGCCCTAAAGCTATGGCTTCTATTAAATCCTCATTCAGACCAATGCCTCGGCCTATAGTTCTAGCTATCTGTGAAACTTCTAATGTATGTGTTAAACGTGTTCTATAGTGATCGCTACTTGTCTTTATGTATACTTGTGTTTTATGTTTTAATCTTCTAAATGCTTTACTGTGTATTATCCTGTCTCTGTCCACCATATAGCAAGTTCTTATGTCATCCTTTTCTTCCAAATTTTTTCGTCCTTTTGAATTTATAGATAACGCGCCATATTGTATAATGATATTACTTTCATTAAATTCTATTTTACTTCGAATATTCATAGGTTTCCTCCTAAATTTAAAAATATCTTTAACCTATTTGTTTTATTTCTTATTTAGGTGTCTTGGTGAATAAATATAAATTTTAAGTCACATTAATTTTAAGTCACATTAGTTAGTATTCTACAACTTAAATTAATTTCCCTTTTTTTACGTTAAACGTATATTATTTATATTTTATTAATATTCTAATAATAAAGTAATTTTTAGGAGTGTTAAGATGCCATCTACAGCTAAAAATTTTAATAACATAAATTTGTTATCCGAAGAAAATGTAAAAAAGAACATTCTACCTCAATATGACTTAGCTAACGCTGATATATCACAAATTAAATTTAAAGATACTGATAAACAAAGAGCTGTATATAAAGTGCAATACTTTGACGAATGTTATTGCCTTAAAAAGGTTTATTACTCTATTAAAGATTTATTATTTGTGTACTCAGCAATAGAATGGTTATATAGAAACAATATTCATGTACCTCGAATCCTGAAGACAAAAAACAATAGTAGATTTGTAAATTACAACAACATGTTATTTATACTAACTCCCTGGATTAATGGCATAAAATGTGATTACGATAATATCGATCATATATTAGTATGCAGTACGAATCTTGCAAATATGCATAAAGTAAGTATTAACTTTAAACCCATAAATGGTAGTTCCTTAAAACAAGACTACAGCCCCTTAGGGCCTTCAATGTATAAGCACTACGAAAGCCTTCTTAATTTTTCTAATTTAGCTTATAAATATGATGATGCATTTTCAAAATTGTATCTTAAACATTTTGAAACAAGCAGTAAACTTGCTAAGTATTCTTCAAACATTGCTTATGATTTAAATCTTAATAATCTTACAAAATCATTGTGTCACCTTGACTATGTTAATAAAAATATTATTTTTGACACTAATAATGAAATATGGGTAATTGATTTTGACAAGTGCAGAAATGACTTTTGCGCTCATGACATCTCATATTCATTAAGAAGACTACTTAAAAGAGACAGTACAAAATGGGATTTAGAACTAGCAATAAGTTTTCTAGAATTATATGATACGATTTTACCTTTAACCTTGGATGATTATAAATATATACTTGTTTATTTAGCTTTCCCACAAAGATATTGGAAAATATCAAGAGATTACTATGGTAATATTAACAAATGTAATAAAAAAGCCTTTTTAAATTTACTAAATAATGCAACTAATAAAAATGACTATCAATTGGATTTTGTACAAAAGTTTAAATCATATATTGAGAACAAATTTAACATATCAAAAAAACATAATTAAATTGATATTTTCTTTTATAATATCATTTGAATATTAATAACACCGTTAATAAATTTATTAACGGTGTTATTAATATTAACCAAATTATCTTACAAGCTATTTTTCTATTTTTCCACAAAATCCACTACAATTAATCTTAAAATTAGGTACACTATATATTCTATTAACATCAGTATTCCCACATTCACATTTAATCTGAGTATCGTCGTTCATACCTTTTTCAATTATGAATTCTTTATTACATTTTTTGCATTTATATGTATATGTCAAATTGTTCACCTCTTATTTGCTGTTTTATTATGTTCTCATATCCATCTACTATATTTAATAATAGGTCATATCATTTATTATAACAAGTTTAATCGTGGTTTCGTACTATTTTATAACAGTAAAAAATAGGGCATAACACTTAAAATCAATAATGAAATTAAGTGCGATACCCTATTTTTTATACTATTTTTTTCTTGGATTGTTTATCTCAGCTTGAGCAGCTGCAAGTCTTGCAACTGGCACTCTAAATGGTGAACATGATACATAATCAAGCCCAACATTGTGACAGAATTCAACCGACGATGGATCTCCACCGTGCTCTCCACATATCCCAAGTTTTATATTAGGCCTAGTTTGACGTCCAAGGTCAGCTGCCATTTTAATAAGTTTACCTACTCCTACCTGATCTAATTTTTGGAATGGATCAAACTCATAAACTTTCTTTTCATAATAATGTTTTAAGAAATTTGCAGCATCATCTCTTGAAAATCCGAAAGTCATTTGTGTTAAATCATTTGTTCCAAACGAGAAGAACTCTGCTTCTTTTGCTATTAAATCAGCTGTAAGTGCTGCTCTTGGTATTTCAATCATTGTACCAACCATGTATTTTAAATCAATGCCTGATTCTGCTATGATTTGATCAGCTACCCTTACTACTATATCTTTAACAAATTTTAATTCCTTAACTTCTCCAACTAAAGGAATCATAATTTCTGGAACAATATTATATCCTTTTCTAGTCTTAACATCGATAGCAGCTTCAATAACTGCTCTAGTTTGCATCTCTGCTATTTCTGGATATGATACTGCAAGCCTACAGCCTCTATGTCCCATCATTGGATTAACTTCATGCAATGATTCAACAGTAGCTTTTAACTCTTCAAAGGTTAATCCCATGTCTTTTGCAAGCACTTTTATGTCCGCATCAGCATGTGGCAAAAATTCATGTAGAGGTGGATCTAAAAATCTGATTGTAGTTGGTTTTTCTTTAAGTTCTTCATATATACCTACAAAGTCACCTCTTTGAATTGGTAATAATTTATCTAATGCCACTCTTCTTGCTTCTTCATCTTTAGCAACAATCATTTCTCTTATAAGCATTATTCTATCAGAGTCAAAAAACATATGTTCTGTTCTACATAATCCTATACCTTCAGCACCATATTTAACAGCTTGTGCTGCATCTTTTGGAGTGTCAGCATTAGCTCTAACTTTAAGACTTCTTACTTCATCTGCCCAGCCCATAAATATTTCAAAGTATCCATTTATCTCAGGCTCCACTGTTTTAATTACGCCAGCATAAACATTTCCTGTACTTCCATCCATAGAAATAAAATCGCCTTCATGATATACGGTTTGTCCAATTTGAAAGTTCTTAGATTCTTCATTAACTTTTAAATCAGAACAACCGGCCACGCAGCATGTTCCCATTCCTCTTGCAACAACTGCAGCATGAGACGTCATACCACCTCTTACTGTTAATATACCTTCTGCAGCAACCATGCCTTCAATGTCCTCTGGTGAGGTCTCAAGCCTTACAAGAATAACCTCTTCTCCAGCCTCATGTCTAATTTTTGCTTCCTCAGCAGTAAAGTAAACTTTTCCACATGCAGCTCCAGGAGATGCTGGTAATCCTTTAGCTATTATTGCAGCTTCCTTTAATGCAACTGGATCAAAATTAGGATGTAATAATGTATCCAACTGTTTTGGATCAACCTTCATTAAAGCTTCTTTCTTTGTTAGCATTCCTTCTTCAACAAGTTCTACTGCAATTTTGAGTGCTGCTTGTGCAGTTCTCTTTCCACTTCTTGTTTGCAAAAAGAATAATTTTTTATCTTCGATTGTAAACTCCATATCTTGCATATCTTTATTATGTTTCTCAAGAGTATTAACAATATTCATAAACTGGCTATATACTTTTGGCATATCTTTAGCAAGTTGTGATATATCTTTTGGTGTTCTTATTCCTGCAACAACGTCCTCACCTTGTGCATTCATTAAGTACTCAGCAAAGATACCCTTTTCTCCAGTAGATGGATTTCTTGAGAACGCAACGCCTGTCCCTGATGTTTCCCCTTTATTACCAAACACCATTTCTTGAACGCTTACAGCCGTACCCCAGTCCCCTGGAATATCATTTAGTCTTCTATATACATTAGCACGAGGGTTGTCCCATGATCTAAATACTGCAGATATAGCCTCTATTAATTGTATCTTTGGATCACTTGGAAATTCTACGCCTTTAGCTTCTTTATAAAATTCTTTAAATTGTATTACTAGTTTTTTTAAATCATTAGCATCTAATTCTGTATCAAATTTTACACCTTTTTCTTCCTTTATTTTATCCATCATATTTTCAAAATTTCTTTTTTCAACGTCCATAACAACATCAGCAAACATTTGTATAAATCTTCTGTAAGAATCATAAGCAAATCTTGGATTATCTGTTAGTTTCGCCATAACCTCTACTGTTTTATCATTTAATCCCAGGTTTAAAATTGTGTCCATCATGCCTGGCATTGATGCTCTTGCACCTGATCTAACTGATACAAGTAATGGATTTTCTAAACTTCCAAACTTCTTACCTGTAAGGTTTTCAAGTTCAGTCATTTTAACATAAATTTCACTAACTATTTCGGGTGTTATTAATTGACCATCTTCATAGTATTTATTACAAGCTTCAGTAGTAACTGTAAATCCCTTTGGAACTGGAATTCCAAGGCTCGTCATATCTGCAAGATTTGCACCTTTTCCACCTAGAAGATTTTTCATTGAAATATTACCCTCACTAAAATGGTATACGTACTTTTTATTTTCCATTTGCACACAACTCCTTCGATTATAATTAATATATGATAATGGTCATAAGAATATCCCATTAGCATCAATCAGCAACTTTTAAATACATACATTTTTTATAAATGTAATATATTAGAATCAAAACGTTTGCAAAAATTAATAATATGCTAAAATTTCACATACCATTTGTAACATTATACCACATTTTCATTTTGAATGTATGTCTTTTTAATCTCTTTTTTAGTCCTAATTATTATATTTTCAACTTTTGTAAAGCCAGCAACTAATAGCTGCTGGCTTTACAAAATAAAAAACTATTTTTATTCTATTTTCTAATGCTAAAATAGCAATATAAAATCACTATTTTATTCTTTCTCTTTAGTATTTTCATTTTCTATATCTTCTTTTTTATCTTCTTTTTTATCTTCTTTTTTATCTTCTTTTTTATCTTCTTCTTTGTCTGCTTCTTTGTCTTCTTCTTTATCTTTTTCTTCAAACTTTACAGTATATTGATATACATTGTCAGTGTTACTATCTTTATTATCTTTAGTACCTTTGCTAAAACTATCTTTTGTTTCATTGTATTTTTCTTTTACATCCTCACCCATATCGCTCATTTTGCTTACCACATCATCAACGGTATTTTTAATCATAGTATTAATTATTTCTACGCTACCATCTGCTTTAGTTATCTCTATTGTAACATTTGTTACTACTGCTGCAAATATGCCTATACCAAATAGTGCCGGTATGTATAATCCAATTATACCTACTGCAATACCTGCATTAACAGGAATATCTATAACAACTTTATCATCTTTTTTAATTTTTATCCGTGTTACATTACCTTTTCTTGCTATCTCTTTTATCCATGCTAAAAACTCATCCTTAGTAGTATACATTTCATCCATATTAAATTTAGCTGATTTTTTTTCTTTTGCTTCGATATAAATCAAAGCATCAACTACGTTAGCATCACATTCCTCTAGCGCTTCTTTAGCATCAGTATATGAAACCCCTGTCCGTTCCTTAATAATATCAATCTTTTCAAGTGTAATTTCTTCCATTAAAATCATCCTCCTTAAATTGTTGTTAAGTAATCAAACATTTCTAAGCTTTTGGGCTTTCTTGTATAATTTTGAGAAATGATAAGTGATAAAATTTTATATAATTCAAGTTTTGATGTTTTAGATACACTGATTCTATTAATTTTATCCATACCAAAGTTATTTAAAAATTTTAATGTATTATATGTTGGATTTGATATATATATACTATTTAGTTTTTCACATTCCTTGCAAATTGGACCATAAGATATCAAATCTATATAATTTGAAATAGCTATTTTTTTTCTACATCTTACACACTTATCAAAATTCAATTCATATCCTGTTGCTTTCAAGATTCTTATTTCAAAAGCCCTTGCCAGAATCTCTATATCCATAACATCATTTTTAATAAAATAAAAAGCAGTAACTAAGTCTTTAAAAAGTTCTTTATGAACCTCATCATTTTCAAGCGTTATGTCAATTAATTCATTAAAATATGAGGCATATGTAATTGTATCCAAATCTCTTAATAATTGCTGAAATGAATCTATAATTGTAACTTCGTTTATTGTATATAAGTTTCTTCCTTTGAAAAGCACAAATTCGCCATAACAAAAAGGTAAAGTCGATGATATATACCTACTTTTACTTTTCCTTGCGCCCTTTGCTATAGCTGTTACTTTACCAAAATCTTCAGTAAATAACCAGACTAACTTATCATTTTCTTTAAATTCTTGTGTCTTAATGACGATAGCTCTAGTTTTTAAGATTGCCAGAAGATCATCTCCTATTTATATCCAAGTTCTTTTAAAATGCTCGAAGTATCTCTCCATTCTTTCTTTACCTTAACCCACAATCTCAAATGAATATTTTCTCCCAATAATTTCATTATATCTTGTCTTGCATAAGTAGAAATCTTCTTTAATGTTTTTCCACCTTTTCCGATTATTATACCCTTATGAGAATCTTTTTCACAAAGTAAGTTAATATCTATATCGTAAATTTCATTTTTATCTCTCTTCATAGAAATAATTTCAACTGCTATTCCATGAGGAACTTCTTGTGATAATAATTTTAAAGCCTTTTCTCTTACGATCTCAGTAATAATAAATCTTTCTTGTTGATCTGTAACCATATCTTCTGGATAATATAGAGGGCCCTCTGGCATGTTCTCTTCTACAAGTTTTGTAACTATGTCAACATTCTTTCCTTTTATAGCAGCTATTGGTATTATTTCTTTAAAATCAAAATACTCAGAATAACCTTGAACTGTTTTAGCGACTCTCTCTTGAGTGTTCTCATCTATCTTATTTACTAATAAAAACACTGGTATTTTAGTTCCTTTAAACTGTTCAAGAATATGCTTATCACCCATATCAATTTCATCACCTGGTGTAGTTATAAATAATATAACATCTACCTCATTTGCCGACTGTTTCGCTACCTTAACCATGTATTCTCCTAGTTTATGTCTAGGTTTATGCATTCCTGGAGTATCCACAAATATTATTTGAGATTCCTTAGTTGTTAAAATTGTTTGTATATTATTTCTTGTAGTTTGGGGTCTATTTGACACAATTGATAATTTCTCCCCCATTATATAATTTATTAATGTAGATTTTCCTACATTAGGTCTTCCAATAATTGTTACAAATCCTGATTTAAACATATATCCTCCTTCTTTTTATCTTAAGTAAATAGTTTTTGTTTCTATCTTACCTTAATAAATTTTCTTTTATAAAAACACCTAATCTTATAATATATTACCAATTCGCTTAATCATATAATTTTTCATTTTTATTAATATTATATTAATATTCCTAACCTAAAAGTCATGTATAATAATTATATCACTAAATACTAGTATTTCAATATTATTATATTTATATTTAAAGTACTTTTCATTGTCAATAAATAAAGTTATCATCCTAAAATTTTAAATAGTAACAATGTTAATAATGTACCAAAAATACCACCAAACACGACTTCTAAGACAGAATGAATTTCTGAATCAACCCTACTTTGTGCAACAATTAGAGCTATAAAATAAGATAACACCATAATTAAAGGTTCATTAGTTAATAATGTTATAGTTGTTGCCACAGAAAATGCTATAGTACTATGGCCACTCGGCATACCACCTCTAAGTGGAGTTCCTTCTCCATAAATGGCTTTAACTACAACAGTTGCAATACAAACTATGACAAGTATAAAAAAAATCATGTGAGGGTCAGATCTTTTAATTTTTAGCATCACCGTCTTATTAAACGGAGTGACTCTATCCCAAAATATTATATATCCAACTAGGACTGAATTTATAGCAGTTACAAGTACTGCTCCAGCCGCCACATTTTTAGCAATTTTAGCTAGTGGATGATAGAAATTTGTTGTGGCATCTATCGCACATTCTACTGCAGTGTTTATCATTTCAGCCACTATCACTAGTGTTATGGTTATAGTAATAATTAAAAGTTCTATTTTTGAAAGATCAAAAAAAAACGTAGCAGTAAGTACTAATATAGTAGTTACCATATGTATCTTCATATTTCTTTGTGTACGAATCGAGTATATAATTCCTTCAATCGCATAATTAAAACTATCAACTAATTTTTTCACCTTCATACTTGACCACCTTTAAAAATTTTCTCGCAGGTAAGGCACATAAGAATAACCCTACTGTATTTTATCTTGCTAAACTAAAATTGTTTAATATTTCTTCTTCTCTTTTTCTCATAATGTTTTTTTGATTTTCCTCCATATGGTCATATCCAAGTAAATGCAAAATTGAGTGTACTGTAAGATAAGCACATTCACGAATGAAGGAATGCCCGAATTCCTCACTTTGCTCTTTTGATTTTTCAAGTGACAACGCTACGTCACCAATTACTAATTTTTCATCATATAAATCACTCTCGTCAAATTTATGATTTATATACACTTCTTTAAAAACCTTGTTTTCTGGATAATTTAACATTGGGAAAGATAACACATCCGTAATTTTATCTATTCCACGATACTTTTTATTTATTTCTTTAATTTCTTCATTATCTATAAATATAACACTAACCTCGTTATCTATAAGAAGTTTTTCCTCTTTTAGTGTATACTCAATAACATCCTTTATTACAGTTTCAAGTTCCTTTGTAACTTCAATTTTATTTTGCCTATTGTCAATTAAAATCATACTTTTTTTCACTCCTTAACTTGTTCTTTTTTTAGAGATACCTAATCATTTTATTATTCTAGTTTATTTTAATTTGCTCCTTATTCTCAATAGACTTATCATTTTCCCATTTATCTAGTGGATATTCTATTCTCTCATGGTATATCCCTGTAAGCACTTTTAAAAAAGATTTTCTTATCTTTTCTAAATCTTTTAAAGTTAAATCGCAATTATCTAATTGTCCATCATTAAGCCTATCTTTTATCAAATTATTGACCATTTCCTCTATTTTACCTTTAGTAGGATTTGCAATTGATCTTACAGCTGCTTCAACTGCATCTGCAAGCATTATAATTGCTGCTTCTTTACTCTCCGGATTAGGTCCCTTATACCTAAAATCTTCTTCTCTAATTTCATCTGGATTTTCACTAGCATTTTTCATAGTTATATAAAAATACTTAACTAAAGTTGTGCCATGATGTTGCACTATCACGTCTTGAATAACCTTAGGTATTTTATATTCTTTTGCAAGCTCAAGTCCGTCTTTCACGTGAGAAATAATTATAAGTGTACTCAAATTTGGAGTTATTTTATCATGTGGATTATCATTTCCTAATTGGTTTTCTTTAAAGAAATAAGGTCTCTTTATCTTGCCAATATCATGGTAGTATGCGCAGGCCCTTGCTAGAACTGGATTTGCTCCAACTGATTCCGCGGCAACCTCTGCTAAATTAGCTACAAGTACAGAATGATGATAACTACCTGGTGCTTCTAAAAGTAGCCTCTTTAATAAAGGGTGGTTCGGATTTGACAGCTCCAAAAGTTTTACTGTAGTTACAATATCAAAAAAGCTTTCGAAAAATGGTAAAAATCCTATAGTAAGTGTTCCAGCTACTAAACTTGCTATATAAACCAGTCCTGCTTTCTTTAATACATCCATTATACTATTACTAAGCAAAAATCCCATAGATAGATACATAACCAAGTTCACCATTGCAATATATAAGGATGAATATAATATATCATTTCTTTGTTGCATTTTTTTAAGCATAATAACACCTGCAATAGAGTTTAGTACGGCGAGTATTGTAACTTCAAAATTAAAATTAACTGCAACACTAATTAGAATACAATTAAGAATACTTAATGCTATAGCTACTTCATCACTTATTAAAATGGCCATAAGCATAGGAACGCAAGCTAGTGGAATTACAAATATAGATATTATGCCTAGAACTCTTGCTAGCAGTATTGAAATTATGCTAAGAATATTAATCATAATTAATTTTTTTGTATCATAATAAATTGACTGATGGTACTTGTATAAATAGAACCATTGAATCAGAATTACGAAACAAACAAGTGCTGCTAAACTTAAATATAATGACGAATTGAAATTATTAGCATTATCTAGGAGTCCCAATGATTCGAGTAGTGACATCTGCTCCGCAGTTATTGGTTCACCCTCTTTTACAATAATTTGATCCTTCTTAACAATAATCGGTTTAACATTCTTTTCGGCTTCTTTAATGGCTATATCTGTACTTGCCTTATCATATATTGTATTAGGACGAACTTCTACATTTGCAATCGCTATTCCTATTTCTCTTATATTCTTAGGAAAATTTGAGTTTATAAACGTTGTTGCAATCATCCCTTTAGCCATAACAATTTCTTCAGGCTTATTTTCATTAATTGTAGTTATATCATAAAGTGTCGTGATTGTTTTTTTGATGAATTTTTCTAATTCATCAGCTTGTTTAATATCTAAATTTATTAAAAACTGATAGTTTTCATAAGTAAAATTGGAAACTGGACTGCTTTTTTTTAATAGTTCTATTTTCTCCTTTTCTAAGACTAGTTTCGTAGCTGCATCTTCATTGTTAACAACATCTGATTTATTAACATCGGCAACATTTAATTTACTTACTGTAGAAAATAGCTTAGATATATTTTCCATAGACTTCTCATTAACAGGAACTTTTATTGTTTTTTCCCCTACATTTTTTATAGCCTTATTTATATCACTTTTTGTGGCAAGTTCATTTTCAACTTCTCTTGGAGCTTTTATATCTCCCTTGGCAATATCTCCAACATTTAAAGTGTACTTTTTAGGAACTAAAGCTGTTACTAAAATTGAATACATTATAATCGTCGTAACTATAAAAATTACATATGGCTTTGTTTTCTTTAAGTTTATAAGCTCCCTGATCTTTCTCATACCTATACCACCTTTTTTACTCAAGTAAATTAAGAATCTATTAATCTTTATTGTGCTATCTTTTTGGTTTTACTATTTTTTTGTGATTCACTATTTTTTTCGGGTACTATATTTGCCTCCTGCGCAATATTTTCTTCAGCAAGGACCAATACTCTTATAGAATATTTATTATTTTCTTTTTTTACACTTTCTATTTTATTAATGATCTTTACACTTTTATCTAACTTTCTTAAAATGTTAAAATATATTTCATCTTGTGTTTTAGTAACATCCGTAGGTATATTTTTCACTTTAACTTCGTAATATGTTTCTTTGCAGACAAACTTATTGTTATTTTCTATTTTATCATAAGTCTTATAGGGATTTAAGCTATTTTTGAGATAAACTTTTTTATTTCCTAATTTAATGTAAAAATTACTAAAAATGTTCCCTGTTCTTACCCTTGTTACTTTGCTTATTGGCGCTTCTTTAATCTGTTCATAAAAAGTTCTTGCTATAACTTCACCTTTTGCATGTACAGGGTAAACACTACCTTCTTTGCCTTGCTCACCATTAACTAATATATCACCCTTTTGCACTGAGTCCCCATCTTTCACAATGGATGTGCCATCCGTCGTGTATACTCTAGCCACTACACCATCTTTACTCGCTATTAAATTACAAGGGTTTTTATTGCTAACTATGATAGGTGGAGACTGCCTTTCTATCACATCTACTTTTAATTTAACACCGTCAATTCTTGCCTTTACCCACATTATTTCATCATTACTTCTTAGAATTTTGCTTTCAATTTCATACACATCTACGTTTTTTTTCCTCATTCCCGGTATTACACCAAATCCTTTAATTTGATTTCTGAGTTCATATGGACTTATGTAGTTTTCTGTACTAATTTCTATATTCCATACAAACGTAGATAGATAATATATTATACTGCCAAATAAAATCATTCCAATTAAGAGAGCGGATCGACTCTTTAATTTTATTAAAAAAAATGACATTCCACTTCTTCCAATAATTTTTACTCTAGTACCTGTTCGTTTTGCCACTTTACTAATTTCACCATAATCACTTAGTTTTACTTCTAAAA
>ERZ1463037.59-NODE-59-length-18729-cov-12.709168_pt1 | contig 18729 bp, 14 predicted proteins | sample MGYA00564484_ERZ1463037 | MGnify/ENA primary metagenome ERZ1463037 (study PRJEB39244, sample SAMEA3635151) | Helicobacter pylori | study: EMG produced TPA metagenomics assembly of PRJEB11511 data set (Assembly of a 5300-year-old Helicobacter pylori... | reverse complement strand
TGGAGTTCAGACGTGTGCTCTTCCGATCTAGGTACATCAGTATCGGCTCCAATATGTTTTGAAAGCTCAGTCATAAAACTTTGACAAAATCTCATTATTTCTCTATCAGATTTTCCCTTAGGATCGAAGTCACTTCCACCTTTAGCACCACCAATTGGTAGACCTGTTAGGGAGTTTTTAAAAGTTTGTTCAAATCCAAGAAATTTAATAATACTAAGGTTAACTGAAGGATGAAGCCTTAACCCACCCTTATAAGGTCCGATAGCACTGTTAAATTGGACACGAAAGCCTCTGTTTACTTTTACTATGCCCTTATCGTCTATCCATGAAACTCTAAATATAATTTGCCTTTCAGGCTCTACAATTCTATCGAATATTCCAGCTGCCATCCACTGCGGATGAGCTACAGCTACAGGCTCTAGAGATTCTAGTATTTCGCTTACGGCCTGCTGAAATTCTGGTTCATTTGGGTTTTTCTTAATAACTTGTTGAGTTAAACTTGATAATAAACTCATTTTATTGCCTCCTCAGATCAAATAAATATGGCTTAATCTTAAAATTAACATGCATCTATCTACATATTTTATCATTTTTACCACTTTGAATCAACTTTATTAAAAGCAATGTTTATATAATGTAAGGATGATAGTAATTTTATGTAATAGGATACAACTTATTAAAATAAATCAAAGCTATTATTAAGAGTAAAACAAAAAATACGTCAAAAGTGAATTTAAATTAATAATAACATGCAATATTATAGTAATTTAAATTTAATTCAAGAAATTGATGTGAATGATTACATTGCATATATATAGGTTTTTTGCTCTTATAAGCCTTGAAATGCAACTTTATCAGTAAAAAAATATAATTAATAGAAGGCCAAAACACTTGACTTTTATTTCAAATGTTAGTAAAATGACTTATAACAGTAAGCGAAAATTCATTACGACTACAATACAAATTTTTATAACTAGTAATAATATTTAATTAGGGGGGATTTTTATGCATGCAATAAATACTGCTGATACATCATTTATGATTTTTGCAACGGTATTAGTAATGTTAATGACACCGGGACTCGCTTTGTTTTATGGTGGAATGGTGAGAAGAAAAAATGTGCTTAGTACCACTGTTCACAGTTATACAGCGATGGTGATTGTATCACTTCAATGGGTTTTAATTGGTTATACCCTATGTTTTGGAAAAGATTTTGCTGGTTTTATTGGTAATTTTCAGTTTCTTGGATTGCATGGTGTAGGATTTTTACCGAATGCTGACTATGCTGGTACGATACCTCAATCAGTATTTATGTTATTTCAGTTAATGTTTGCAATAATAACACCTGCTTTAATTTCAGGAGCAATTGCTGAGAGAATGAAATTTCTTGCATTTGCAGTGTTCATTTTAATATGGACAACATTAGTTTATGATCCAATAGCTCATTGGGTGTGGGGTGCAGGTGGATGGCTTAGAAATTTAGGAGCGTTAGATTTTGCAGGTGGAAATGTAGTTCATATAAGTTCAGGTATTTCTGCACTTGTTGTAGCACTTGTATTAGGAAAGAGAAAAAAATTAAAATCAATCACTCCACACAATCTTCCAATGACACTTCTAGGTGCAGGAATTTTATGGTTTGGATGGTTTGGATTTAATGCAGGGAGTGCACTTGCTGTAAATGGTGTAGCACTAAACGCATTTATTACTACTAATACATCGGCTGCGGCTTCTGCACTAACATGGTGTTTATGTGAGTTAATTGTTAGAAAGAAGGTTACCTCACTTGGTCTTGCAAGTGGTATTGTTGTAGGTCTTGTAGCAATAACACCAGGTGCAGGTTTCGTAAGTCCAATGGCTTCTATATTAATAGGCGGAATAGGCGGCATAATATGTTACTTTAGCGTAACTGTAGTTAAAATAAAATTTGGATATGACGATGCATTAGATGCATTTGGTTGTCATGGAATTGGAGGAATTTGGGGAGGTATAGCTACTGGTATTTTTGCTTCCAAGGCTATAAATTCTGCCGGTGCAAATGGATTAATTCATGGTAATATTAAATTACTTGGAATTCAATTAATAGCAATTGTTGCTACAATTGCATATTCGGCAATAATGACATTTATTATATTGAAGGTACTTGGTAAATTTATGAGTTTAAGAGTGACAGCTGATGAAGAAAGTGATGGATTAGATGTTTCTCAACATGGTGAAGAAGCTTATGGTGGTATTGATATTTAATCAAATAGCTAAAAAATAAAGGGGGTTACAAGTATGGAAGAAAATTTTTCAAAGATTGATATTATTACATCTGCAAGTAAGTTTGATGAATTGAAGGAAGCCTTAAATGCAATTGGTGTTAGTGGCATGACTGTGTCTAATGTTTTAGGATGTGGAATTCAAAAGGGACATAAAGAATTTTATCGGGGACTCGCATTAGATATTAATCTTTTACCTAAATTAAAGGTAGAAATAATAGTGTGTGATATTCCCGTAGACTTGGTTGTGGAAACAGCAAAAAAAGTACTACACACTGGTAAAATGGGTGATGGTAAAATATTTATTTATGATGTGAAGAATATAATAAGGATTAGCAATGGTGCTCAAGGACGAGAAGCACTTACGTATACCGAATAAATACTGTTAAAATTTAAGATTAACAGATTAACTTAGTTATGCTAAGTTGATTTGTTTTTTTTTATTATTTTTGCTTTGAAGGCTATAGATTTTTTTGGTACAAATGGATTATTATATGGTAATATTAAACTAGTAGGTACTCAGCTTATAGAAATTGTACCAACGGTTGCAATAGGTATATTTTAAATGGTGAAGAGGGTTATGGCGGAATAGAGATTTAATTCACTAAGGTAATTATTTCAAAAATTTTCAAGTAAAGGGGGTGCAAATATGGACGAAAAGTTTTCAAAGATAGAAATTATTACTACTTCAAGTAAATTTGATGAATTGAAGGAAGCTTTAAATGAAATCGGTATTAGTGGCATGACTGTATCTAATGTTTTAGGATGCGGTATGCAAAGAGGTCATAAAGAATTTTATCGTGGGCTTGCTTTAGATATTAATCTTCTACCTAAAATAAAAGTAGAAGTAGTAGTTTGTGATATTCCTGCAGAATTAGTTGTAGAAACTGCAAAAAAGGTACTTCATACAGGGAAAATGGGTGATGGAAAAATATTTGTTTATGATGTTAAAAACATTATCAGAATAAGTAATGGTGAGCAGGGGCGAGATGCTTTACGTTATAATAAATAAATTAAGGGAGTTTTTTAATTATGAAATTTGTTACGTATATTAATAATGCTCAAGAATTTGTGGGAATTGTTATTGGTCAAAAGGTTATAAAGATTAATGAAATATTTAATACTTTAGGTATAGCTAGTGTAACTTCTATGACGGAATTAATAGAAGGTTTTGAAGAAAATACATTGGAGAAAATTAAAAATGCCATTAGTAGTAATAATTTTAACTATGTATCATTAGATACAATTAAATTGCTTGCTCCAATACCTAATCCAAAAAGAAATATATTTTGTCTTGGTAAAAATTATATAGAGCATGTAAAAGAAATTAAACAGACGAAAATATCTGGCACTGGAATCCCAGATTTTCCTATATATTTTACTAAAGTAGCATCGCCTGCAATCGGAAATGGTGATGAAATTAAATTTTCTTCTAAAGTTACAACGCAAGTAGACTACGAAGCAGAGCTTGCTATAGTTATAGGAAAAGAAGGAACTAATATTAAACCAGAGAATGTCGAAGAATATATTTTTGGATATACTATAGTTAATGATGTTTCAGCTAGAGATTTGCAAGGAAAGCACATCCAATGGTTTAAAGGAAAAAGTTTAGACACATTTTGTCCTATGGGACCATGTTTAGTCGATAAAAGTGAAATTAAATTTCCTGCAGAGCTAAATATTACATGTAGCATTAATGGAGAATTAAGGCAAGATTCAAATACAAGAAATTTGATCTTTGATATACCATATATAATTAGTGATTTATCAAAAGGACTTACTTTAAAACCTGGTGATATAATTAGTACAGGCACTCCAAGTGGTGTTGGTTTAGGATTTAATCCACCTAAGGTTTTAAAAAATGGTGATATTGTAGAATGTTATATTGAGAAAATCGGTAAACTAGCTAATAAAGTAACTGTTGTCAATTAATAGAGAAAAAATAAAAATATAAGCTAAAGGCATGTTATGTTTAAAAAGCATGGCTTTAACTTTATCTCGGTTTTTATTAATATATTCAGTTGTATCTGCATTTGCTGCCTGTCTTACTTCTACGGTTCCACCTTTTGTTTTATCTTTAAGTCCATTGTCAGATAATATTTTTCTAAGAGTTAAATCTTGAGTGTTTCCAAACTTAGGAATTGCAATTTTCTTGCCACTTAAATCTTTTAAATCTTTAATAACTACACCTTTTTTAGATACAAAGATTAGTTTGTAAATTCTTTAAAACTCATAATTTCAGCGGTTTCAATAGGTCATGACGAAAGTCTTATTGTTTATACTGGACCAACAAAAGAAAGAAATCATTTCTATCCAAAGAAATTTCAAAATGGACATCTAAGATTTAGTGTTGGACTAGAAGATGCAGATGACATAATAGCTGATATAGAACAATCACTTAAAAAAAGTGGATTATAGTATGCAAATTACTTAAACAGATCGTGGTATAAAGCTTTTTTATTTCCAAGAGTAAGACTTGTATTGGTAATTATTCAACTGGATTTACACTAATATGAAATTAATCTCAAATAAAAAATGGATGTAAGATTGTTTATACTAATTTTTTTATAGTAGAGTACTTATCAAGTACTTCCATAGTTAAATTCACCTTTCTTATTATCAGCACCTCATTTCTAATCATGAGGTTTATTATCTAACATTTTATGTTTGGGACATAATTAAATGTGGTACACTAGGACATTACCATAAACGGATCATATATAAAATATAAATATTTAAACAAGAGTTGACAAAGATAAAACTTAGCATATAATAGAAATAAAACTAATCCGATATGAATACTATTAGAAACGGTAAAATGGAAATTAATATTATGTTTAAGTGTTTAGTTGAAAAGTACACTTAAAATCTTAACTTAAAATAAATATATGGGGGTAATACTATGGGGTCAGTAGATTATTTTAATGAAATAGCACAAAGTTGGAATGTAATAAGAAGTGAATATTTTGATGAGAGATTAAAGTATAAGGTTTTATCTAAAGTAAATATTAAAGACAAGGTTGTGGCAGATTTAGGATGTGGAACTGGATTTTTATCATTAGCATTGGCATTAGATGCAAGTATTGTGTTTTCTATAGATCAATCTGTAAATATGTTAGTAGAAACAAGAAAATTAATGGATACAAAAAAATTTGACAATGTGTATCCAATAAAATCATCTATAGATAGTTTGGCGTTGTTTGATGAGTCTGTAGATGTGGTTTTTATTAATATGGCACTTCATCACGTTAAGGATGCTAAAAAAGCAATAGAGGAAATGTTTAGAATAATAAAGAAAGATGGAACTTTAATAATATCAGATGTACAAGAGCATAATGGTGAGTGGGCAAGGACTGAAATGTTTGACGAATGGCTTGGATTTTCAAATAACCAGATTGAAGAGTGGTTAAAATCTGCAGGATTTAATCTTGTTAATATTGAAAATACAGATTTATTATGTAAAGGCTATTCAAGTAAAGGTGAGTTTACACAGACTGGCATTTTTATTGCAGTAGCAAATAAGGGAGGACTAAATAGTGAAATATATAAATAGTGTACTAGAGAATATAGGAAATACACCACTCATAAAATTAAATAATTTAGGATTAAAAGAAGGGGTAAATATTTTCGCAAAACTTGAAGGTGAGAACCCAGGTGGTAGCGTAAAAGATAGAGTTGGGGTCTACATGATAAAGGATGCAGAAGAAAGGGGTATCCTTAAAGTGGGATATACAATTGTTGAAGCTACCGCAGGGAATACTGGGATAGGTGTGGCACTTGCTGCAATAAATAAAGGATACAGTATAATATTTGTGGTTCCAGAGAAGTTCTCAGTAGAAAAGTTAACTTTGATGAGAGCACTTGGCGCCACTATTATTAATACACCAAGGGAAGATGGTATGCTAGGTGCAATCAATAAGGCGAAAGAACTATTGAATGAAATCCCTAATTCTATTTCATTACAACAGTTTGAAAATGATGCTAATCCAAAGGCTCATTATGAAACTACAGGACCAGAAATATATGATGCATTAGATGGTGAAATTGATTATTTTCTTGCAGGAGCAGGAAGTGGTGGAACATTTAGTGGTGTTATGAAATATTTAAAGGAGAAAAATGAAAATATAAAAGGTATATTGGTAGACCCGGATGGATCAACAATTGGTGGTGGTGAGGAACATTGTTATGATATCGAGGGGATAGGAAATAATTTTGTTCCAACAACTATGGATTTAAGTCTTGTTCAAAGTGTTATTAAAATTAATGATAATGAGGCAAAAGATAAAGTAAAACTTATTGCTGTTAAGGAAGGATTGTTTGTAGGCAGTTCTTCTGGAGCTGCTATAGCCGCTGCGATAAAACTTGCAGAAACTATTGAAAAGGGAAATATTATTATCATATTACCTGACAGAGGGGATAGATATTTCAGTAAAAATATCTATAATTAATACTTATTAATAATTTAGTAATTAAAAATTAGAAAATACTATTTAAAATTATGCAGCAAAGCTAAAATCTTTGCTGCATAATTTTTTTGGGGGGAATATTCTAAGGGCAATACAAATAAAATTAGTTTGTTAGAAGAGCATAAAGTAGTTTACATATCTAGAGTTATGTAAACTTAATTTAAAATGTAAACCTATTTTAAATTAACTAATAATACTAACTAAGTAATGAAATAGCTAAAATATATTATATTCAAAAATAAATAAAGTATACACAATATATATGGTTAAACTATAAAAAAATATTGACATGTTTTTACTAATGTAATATTATATAGAATATAATTAATTAAACATACAGGTTTGGTATGAGACATAAAGTGCGAATATTTAAAATATTGGGGGAATAACTATGAATATTAAAGTAAATGGAGAAGCAAAAAATATTAAAGATGAGGTTACGGTTACTGAAATGTTAAAAATACAAGATGTGGAAATGGCAGATATGGTCTCAGTTCAATTGAATGGTGAATTTGTGGATAGAGATCAATTTGTGAAAACTATATTAAAAGAAAATGATGAAATAGAAGTTTTATATTTTATGGGAGGTGGAAGCCTTGGAATTTAGTGAGGAGCAGATAGAAAGGTATTCAAGGCATATATTATTGTCTGAGGTTGGAGTTGAAGGACAAGAAAAATTACTGAATTCAAAGGTTCTTATTATTGGAACAGGAGGCCTTGGAGCACCAGCGGCTATGTATTTAGCAGCAGCTGGAATAGGCACAATAGGCCTTGTAGATGGTGATGTTGTGGATTTATCAAATCTTCAAAGGCAAATTATACATCAAACTAAGAATGTGGGTCAGCTTAAAGTAGAATCTGGAAAAGAAACAATAAATGAACTTAATCCAGATGTAAATGTCATTACGTATAATGAATTTGCTACATCTGTAAACATTTTAAATATTATAAAAGATCAGGATTATGATTTCATAATAGATGGAACAGATAATTTTGCTGCAAAATTTTTAATAAATGATGCCTGTGTACTTGCTAAAAAACCATTTTCTCATGCTGGGATAATAAGATTTCATGGACAACTTACTACTTATATTCCAGATAACAATACACCTTGTTATAGATGCATTTTTCAAACACCACCACCAGAGGGAATGGTGCCTACATGTAGAGAAGCTGGCGTTCTAGGAGTAATGGGTGGAGTTGTTGGAACACTCCAAGCAACTGAAGCTATTAAATATATACTTGGACTTGGACAAACTCTCGCTGGGTATTTACTAACTTATGATGGACTAAAGATGGAATTTAAGAAAATAAAAATAAATCATAATAAACGATGTGGAGTTTGTGGAGAACATCCTACTATAACAACTTTAATAGACTACGCAAATCCATCATGTGATTTAAAAACAGGAAAGTTGAATGGGTGATTAATATGATATATATTAATAAATTAGAGATAGATAGAATTGTAAATCAGGCAAAAAAGGAATTTCCTAATGAATGTTGTGGTTTTTTATCAGGAAGCAAAAGCGAAGATATAATTAATGTGAAAAAATCATATCCACTTACAAATTTAGATAAAAGTAGTGAGCATTTTTCAATGGATCCTAAAGAGCAGTTTAATACAATAAAAATAATAAGAGGTAATGATATGTTGTTCATTGGAAATTATCATTCCCATCCATATACTCCCTCAAGGCCATCGGAGGAAGATATAAGACTAGCATATGATCCAAAAATAATATATGGTATTTTATCATTAGAAAAAGAAGAACCAGTATTTAACTTATTTAAGATAAACAAAAATGGTGTTCTTAAACTAGAATACAAAATTATTTAATTTATGCAAAGGGAAGTGATTTGGGATGATTAATATTACTGAAGAAAGTTATAAGGTTATCGAATATTTCAAAGAAAAAGCAGATTTATATATGGCGGGTAACCTTGATCCTACTAGATTTAAAGCATTTAGAGTTTCTATGGGAGTTTATGAGCAAAGAACTCCAGATTTTTATATGGTAAGGACTAGAATACCTGGTGGAGTAATTACGTTAGAGCAATTTAAGAAAATTAGTGATATCTCAAAAAAATATGCAAAAGGGTTATTGCGTTTTACTTCTAGGCAGGATATTCAGTTTCAAAGTGTTGAGCTTACAGATGTCTATAGTATTATGAAGGACCTTATAGAAGTGGGGATAATTACTAAAGGAACTGGTGGTAATACAGTAAGAAATGTTGAGTGTTCTCCTCTTTCAGGAGTGTCTATTAATGACGTATTTGACGTAACTAGTTATATGAGTGAGGTTACTAATTATTTGCTTAAAGACCCTACTACTATGAATCTCCCAAGGAAATATAAAATTGGTTTTTCAAACAGTCTTTTCGACACTGGAAATGCTACAATATCTGATTTAGGATTTATCGCAAGGATAGTTGATGGAAATAAAGGTTTTGAGGTTTACGGTGGTGGTGGTTTTGGAGGAAATCCGAAGGTATCACTAAAGCTAGAGGAGTTTATTAGTGCAAAAGATGTTTTATATTATGTCCAGGCTATGAAGGAACTCTTTGAAAAAGAAGGGGATAGAAGCAATAAGCATAAAGCAAGAATAAGGTATATTGTTGAAAGACTAGGTGAAGAAAAATTCAAACTAAGGCTTAATGAAGAACTAATAAGAATAAAAGATGATATAAATCTTGATTTAATAATAGATGATATCATAATTGATAAATATGAGCAAATTGCTGAAAGTTCTGAAATTAATAAGATGTATGAAAGTGTTCTATTCCAACAAAAACAAATTGGCTATAACTCTGTTTACGTACATCCTCAAGGTGGGAATTTAGAAGCGGTAAACCTTCAAAAAATGTTAGACTTTGTTAGTAAATTGGATTATGAAATATCTATAAGACTTGCAAATACTCAAAGCTTTTTTGTAAGAGATTTGAAAGACATTGATGCAAAAACATTATTAAAAATAATAGCACCTTTTTCATCAAATTTTAACATATATAATTCAGTAACTTGCGTTGGTGCATCAACTTGTCAATTAGGACTTTGTTTATCACAAAACTTATTACAAGCTATAAAGGAAGAATTTAGTGATAATACTGATGAGATTAAAGGATCACTTCCTAGAATCTTTATATCGGGATGTCCTAATTCCTGTGGTCGTCATCAAATAGGCAAAATAGGTTTAAGTGGAAGAGCAAAACGAACAGAAGATGGTCTAATGCCTACGTATACTGTATCATTTGGTGGTAGTGTTGGGCATGGCCTTGCTAAAATTGGAGAAGTATATGGGGATGTTCCTGCAAAGAAGATACCTATGTACCTTTTAGAGCTTGCTAAACTTAAAAAAACATCTGGTTATGAGTCTTTTGAAGAATTTTTAAATAATACTGATAAAGATGTAAGAGAGTTAACTAATAAATATGGAGCTATGGAAACATTTAAAGAAAACCCTGATCTTTATTATGACTTAGGATCAAGTGAGAAATTCTCTATTGAAGGACGGGGACCTGGTGAATGTAGTACAGGAGTCTTTGACGTTATAAAACTTGATTTATCAAATGCGCGGAGTTCTCTTTTAAAGTATAAATCCAGCAAAGAATCACAGGATTTGTACGATGCTACAGTGTCATCTGCGAGAACTCTTTTAGTATTAAAGGGCATAGATACAGCAAAGGATAAAGAAATATTCAAACAATTTAATATAAATTTTGTTGAAACAGGTTATGTTAATAAATCTGTTGTGGAACTTTTCGATACACTTCTTGATTACAAACTTTGCGATATCATGGATATAACAAATAAAGCAGAGCAAATTGAATACCTTTATAACAAAGTAAAAGAAATGTATGGATCATTAAATGGACAATTAGAAATAACACTTCCAAAGGAAGTATCGATTAATGTGTTAGAGGAATCGCCTATAAGTAAAGAATATGAAGTTATTGATTTTAGAGGAGTTACATGTCCAATGAATTTTGTAAAAGTTAAAATTCAACTTTCTAAAATAAAGTCTGGTGAAAAAAGAGGCTTTTATTTAGATGATGGTGATCCTATAAAAAATGTTCCTTTGAGTGTTTCAAAAGAAGGTAACAAGATAATATTGATTGACAATAATTTCGAAGGTTACAATTTACTAGTAGTTGAAAAAAAATAAACTCAGAGGTGTAAATATGAAATTTAACACTAAATTGATACATGGGAATCTAAAAACAGATGAAACAGGAGCAACTAATACACCTTTGCATTTATCAAATGCGTTTGCTCATAATGCGGCAGAAAAGTTAGAAAAGGTTATAAATCTGAATACAAAGATAGTATTTGGAGAAACATTAGGTAATCCAAAACTTGACGTACTCGATATAGAGGAAGTAGCTAAGGTTTGCAATAAACATAATATTATTTTTATTGTAGATTCTACGATAACAACCCCATTTATTATAAGACCAATTGAATATGGGGCAGATATTGTTATACATTCAACTTCTAAATATATAAATGGAACCTCAAATTCTATTGGTGGAATTATAGTGGATGGAGGAAGCAGTAAATATAAAGATATTAAGTATAAGAATTTTAGTGAATACTATAAAAAATTCGGAAAAATGGCGTACACTGCCAAACTTAGGAATACTGTAGGAAAAGATATCGGAGCATCACTTGCACCCTTTAATGCTTTCTTAAATCTAACTGGAATTGAAACATTAGCACTTAGAATGAGAGAACATAACACAAATACATTAGCAGTTGCTGAATTTTTAAGTAGTAATAGTAAGGTAACATCAGTAAATTATCCAAGTCTTCCAAGTTCTAAATATTATAATATTGCTCAAAAATATTATAAGAATGGAGCTAGTGGGGTTTTAACTTTCAGACTTGGAAGTAAAGAGAATGCTTTTAAGTTTATTAATAACTTGAAAATGATATTAAACATTACGAATATTGGAGACACTAAAACATTAATTATTCATCCTGCTTCAACAATATGTGCCAGTAACACTTTTGATGAAAAGGAGCAAATGGGAGTTTACGATGATTTGCTTAGACTTTCTGTTGGAATTGAAGATATTGAAGACATATTAGGTGATATTGAGGGAGCTATGAGTTCCATTAAATAATAGTTATAAATAGCAGCTTACATGATGTTATATCATGTAATGCTGCTTTTTTTAAGTTATCCTATTTATTTTTTAAAAAACAAAGGATTTTACAATATTTAGTCGAATTTAATATATTAGGTATAATATATTTTGTATATAAAAAACTATGAATAGGAAGTGATTTTTTTATGGAGGATAACAAAAATGAACACATTAAAATAATGGATATCGATCCATACCTTAAACCGTATGAAAGCGATATTAAACTTAGAATGAACGCATATTCATCTTCTAAGAAAAAATTGCTAGGGTATAAACAAAGTTTTAATTCTTTTGCAAATGGTGAATTATATTATGGCTTTCATTTAATGAAGGATGGATGGATTTATAGAGAATGGGCGCCTAATGCTGATGCTCTTTATTTGATTGGTGACTTTAATTATTGGGATCCACACACACATCCAATGCAAAAAAAAGAAAATGGAAATTGGGAAATTTTCTTGAAAGGATCGCGAGCTCTTAAACATATGTCTTTTGTTAAGGTAAGAGTAGAGGCTAATGGGAAATCAAGAGATAGAATTCCACTTTATATTAAGCGGACAGTTCAAGACCCTATTACTCATGATTTTGTAGGCCAAATTTGGCAGCCCGATAATGATTTCATTTGGCAGGATAGCGATTTCCATATTAAAAGTGAGAAATCATTATTTATATATGAGGCTCATGTTGGGATGGCACAGGAAAAAGAGGGCATTGGTACTTTTAATGAGTTTACAGAAAATATGCTTCCAAGGATAAAGGCTGAGGGTTATAATACATTGCAACTTATGGCAATTATGCAACATCCTTATTATGCTTCATTCGGTTATCAAGTATCTAATTTTTATGCAGTTTCTTCATGGTTTGGTACTCCAGAGGATTTAAAAACCTTGATTAATACGGCTCATAAAATGGGAATTGCAGTTTTACTTGATTTAGTACATTCTCATTCAATTAAGAATATAGCTGAGGGTATTAATGAGTTCGACGGAACTGATTATCAATTTTTCCATGCTGGTATTAAAGGAAATCATCCAGCTTGGGGTACAAAACTATTTAATTATGGAAAACCGGAGGTTATTCATTTTCTTTTATCTAATATTAAGTTTTGGCTTACTGAATACCATTTTGATGGTTATAGATTTGATGGTGTGTCATCGATGCTATACCATCACCAAGGATTAGGCGTAGCATTTACAGACTACAGTAAATATTTTAGTATGGAGACTGATATAGAAGCAATTACTTATCTTCAATTTGCAAATGATCTAATTCGTGAAATTAATCCTACAGCAGTAACAATAGCTGAGGATATGAGTGGTATGCCTGGAATGTGTATACCAGTAAGTTTTGGTGGTATAGGTTTTGATTATCGCTTATCTATGGGGGTACCTGATCTTTGGGTGAAAATATTAAAAGAGTTACCTGATGAAAAATGGAGTATGAATCAATTATGGCATGAATTAACTAGTAGGAGGCCTATGGAGAAAAATATAGGTTATTCTGAATCACATGATCAGGCCCTTGTAGGTGATAAAACAATAATGTTTAGGCTCGCCGGTAAGGAAATGTATTCACATATGCTCAAAGATGATGATAATTTAATAATAAATCGAGCAATGGAACTGGATAAGCTTATTAAATTTTTCACTATAACTTTAGGTGGAGAAGGATATTTGAATTTTATGGGCAATGAGTTTGGTCATCCGGAATGGATTGATTTCCCAAGAGAAGGCAATAATTGGAGCTATAAATATGCAAGAAGGCAATGGAGTCTGATGGAAAACAAGGATCTTAAGTATGAGTATTTATCTAATTTTGATAGAGATATGATAAAATTTATAAAACATTATAATGTTTTAAGTGCCACTGATCTACAAAATCTTTGGACTGATGAGAAACTTAAACTGCTTGCTTTCAGAAAGGCAGGACTCATATTTCTATTTAATTTTAATCCGTCTTGTTCTTTCCCAAGGTATGAGCTTCCGACTTCTGAAAATGGTGATTATAAGGTTGTTTTTAATAGCGATGAAGTTATGTTTGGTGGACAGAAAAGGATTAATACTAATTATATTTATCACTCCAATGCGTTGCAAGAAAAAATTGGTAATAATGGAATTATAATAAATATACCAAGCAGAACAGTGCTAGTATTAAAGAAAGTGTGAAAATAATAGTGCAGTCCTAGGAAGTTTCTCCGGAAGTGACTCCAAATAAGAAGAGCAGAAACATTGAAAATCCATTTAGTAATTCTTCTTTTGCCAATATAAAACTCACGTGAGCCTTCTGTAAGGAAGGCTAGCGAACCGGCTGTAAGCCGAATGTGAGTGCTAGAGAAATTTATATTGGCAAAAGATTAGAATTAATTGATGGATTTTCACGTTTCAAGCTCTTATTTGTAGTCACGCAGGAGAAATTTCATAGTCCACGCACTCTTAGTTGTTTTTTATCCTCTTAATGAAGTTTCTCCCATTAAGTATTCATCAATATTTTTAGTAACTAAACGACCCTCATATATTGCCCAAACAACTAATGATTGACCTTTTTTCATGTCGCCAGCAGCAAAAACACCTTTAGTTTTAGTCATATAATCATCATCTACAATTACATTGCCACGGATATCAAAATCTAAACCTAGATCAGTAAGCAAGCCTTCATGTTGTGGATGTAAAAAACCCATAGCTAAAATAACTAGGTCAACTTTTAGCTCAAATTCTGATCCTGGTATTTCAATCATTTGCATCCCTTTTTCAGTATGTGTCCATTCCACTCTAGAAGCATGAAGTGTATTGACAATGCCACCTTCACCAGTAAATTTTCTTGTAGTAACATTCCAATCACGATTACAACCTTCTTCATGAGAAGTTGTAGTTTTTAATGTTCTAGGATATGTTGGCCATGGCATTGAATCATCACGATCAATAGGAGGTTTTGGCATAATTTCATACTGGTATACACTCTTAGCACCTTGCCTAATAGCTGTGCCTATGCAATCAGAACCTGTATCCCCACCACCTAGTACTAGTACTACTTTGTCTTTAGCATTTATTTCGGTAGTTTCTAGTTCTTTGCCCGAAACTCTTTTATTTTGTTGTTTCAGATAATCCATAGCAAAGTGTACACCTTTAAGATTACGTCCTTCGACCTTCAAATCACGAGGGATTGTACTTCCACCGGTTAAAGCCACAGCATCAAACTGCGCTAAAAGATCTTTTGCAGAATAATCTACGCCAACATTTACGTTAGTTTTAAAATTAACGCCTTCTTCCTTCATAAAATTAACACGTCTCTCGACTATACTTTTATCTAATTTGAAATCTGGTATACCATAACGCAAAAGCCCACCTATTTCGTCGTCCCTCTCAAATACAGTTACATCATGTCCTACTGAATTAAGTTCGGCAGCTGCGGCAAGACCTGATGGACCAGAACCAATTATAGCAACTTTTTTACCAGTTCTTACCCTCGGTTCGAGTGGGTTTGTCCATCCTTCTTCAAATGCTTTTTCAATAATATTTAATTCAATTTCCTTTATTGCGATAGGATCTCTATTAACACCTAATGTGCATGAACCTTCACAAGGAGCAGGGCAAATTCTGCCTGTGAATTCTGGAAAATTATTTGTAAGCGTTAGTCTATCATATGCTTTTTCCCATTTCTTTTTATATACCATGTCATTCCAATCTGGAATTAAGTTTCCAAGAGGACAGCCCCAGTTACAAAAGGGGACGCCACACTCCATGCACCTTGCACCTTGTTGACGTAATTTATCAACTGGGAATTTAATGAATAATTCTTTAGAGTCCTTAATTCTATCTTTAACAGGGCGTTTTTTTGCAGTTTCTCTTTTGAATTCTCTGAAACCTTGCAATTTTCCCAAATTTAACACCTCCAAAATTGAAAAGTATGAACTGTTCTAAGTAAAGAGGAACAGTTCTATATCTTCTATTTACCTTCTAATATTGCTTTATAAGCGGTTGGAATTACTTTCTTAAACTTTAATTTATATTCATTCCAATTATTTAAAATTATATTAGCCTTGTTACTGTTAGTAGCATCGAAATGTTCTTTTATTATTGAATAAAGCTGATCTAGATCTGATTTTGAGATTATTGATTCAACTTCAATCATTTCCATATTACATTTTGATTTAAAAGTTTCATTCTCATCTATAACATATGCAATACCGCCGCTCATTCCAGCTCCAAAGTTTCTGCCTGTTATTCCAATAATAACTACAACTCCACCAGTCATATATTCACAACCGTGATCTCCAATTCCTTCGGCTACAGCCTCAGCTCCTGAATTTCTTACTGCAAAACGTTCACCTACAAGTCCGTTTATAAATAATTTACCAGAAGTTGCTCCGTAAAGAATAGTGTTACCAGCAATGAAGTTTTCATCTTGAATAAAGGTACAATTTTCTGGTGTCTTTACTATAATTTTAGCACCAGATAATCCTTTTCCAACATAATCATTTGCATCTCCCACTAATTTTAATGTTAACCCATTAGCACCAAATGCTCCGAAACTTTGACCGGCAGCTCCAACAAAATTTAATGTTATTGTGTCATCTGGAAGCCCAGCAGCACCATATTTCATAGCAATTCTTCCACTTAACATTGCACCAACAGAACGATTAACATTTTCAATTTCTAAGTTAAAGGTGCTTTTTCTTCCATTTTCTAAAGATTCTTTTGCCATTTCAATAAGTTTATAATCTAAAGAATTGTCTAAACCATGATTCTGCGCAATTACACAGTAACGTTTAATTCTTTTTGGCATATCAGGTTTATATAAAATATTTGATAAATCTAGATTTTTTGCTTTCCAATGAGTGATAGCTTTTTTAGGACTAATTTTATCCACTCTACCTACCATTTCATTCATAGTCCTAAATCCAATTTTTGCCATATATTCCCTTATTTCCATTGCAATAAAGGTAAAGAAGTTTACAACATATTCAGGTTTGCCCTTGAAATTCTTACGAAGCTTTGGGTCTTGAGTAGCTATACCCATATCACAAGTGTTTAAGTGACAATTTCTTAGCATAGTACAACCGAGTACTACAAGCGCTGTAGTTGCAAATCCAAATTCTTCTGCTCCAAGAAGTGCAGCGATAACAACATCACGACCAGTTTTAAGCTGACCATCAGTTTGAACTGTTACTCTGCTTCTTAAATTATTTAATAAAAGTACTTGTTGAGTCTCAGCAAGTCCAAGCTCCCAAGGAAGTCCTGCATGTTTAATAGATGATAGGGGAGAAGCGCCGGTTCCACCATCATGACCACTTATAACTATAGCATCTGAATGTGCTTTAACAACTCCAGCAGCTATTGTTCCAACACCTAATTCAGAAACTAACTTTGTACTTATTCGTGCATGAGGATTTACACTCTTTAAATCATAAATAAGCTGAGCTAAATCTTCAATTGAGTATATATCATGATGAGGTGGAGGTGATATTAAATCAATTCCAGGTGTTGAATGCCTAAGCCTTGCGATATTAACATCAACTTTTTTACCAGGTAGTTGACCACCTTCACCAGGCTTTGCTCCTTGAGCTATCTTAATTTGTAATTCATCTGCATTAACGAGGTATTCAGTTGTAACCCCAAATCTAGCGGAAGCTATTTGTTTAATTGCACTTCGTCTTAAATCTCCATTCTGATCAACCTTGAATCTTTCAGGATCTTCTCCACCTTCGCCAGTGTTGCTTTTGCCACCAAGTCTATTCATAGCTATAGCCATAGTTTCATGAGCTTCCTTACTAATAGATCCAAATGACATTGCACCTGAGCAGAAACGCTTAACTATTTCACTAATAGGTTCTACCTGTTCTATTGGAATTTCATTCCCATAATTAAGTTCAAATAATCCTCTAATTGTGCATAAATGTTTGTCCTGATCATTTATGTTCTTTGAGTATTCCTTATATAATTTATAATCATTAGTTCTTGCAGCTACTTGAAGTTTATATATTGTATCAGGGTTAAATAAGTGATATTCCCCTTCTTTTCTCCAAGAATATAATCCACCCACATCTAGTTCAGCTATGGGTTTCCTTAACTTGTTAAAGGCATTTTTATGTCTTATTAATACTTCTTTTGCCACAGTTTCAATACCGATTCCACCTATTCTAGAGGGTGTTCCTCCAAAGTATTTTTGTAGAAACTTAGAGTTTAAGCCAACTGCATCAAAAATTTGTGCTCCATGATAACTTTGAATAGTTGATATTCCCATCTTTGATAGTATCTTTAAAAGACCTTGTGATATAGCATGTATATAGTTCTCATGGGCTTTTTCTATTGAAATATTTTCTATGTCACCCTCATTTATAATATTATCAATTGATTTAAATGCAAGGTATGGGTTAACACCAGTTGCACCATAACCAATTAGTAATGCAAAATGCATAGTTTCTCTTGCTTCTCCTGTTTCAACTATTAAAGAAACAAAGGTTCTGGTTTTTTCCCTTGTTAAATGTTGTTGTACAGCAGATAATGCAAGTAAACTTGGGATGGCAGCATCGTAAGAATCTACTAATCTATCACTAAGAACGATAATGTTATATCCTTCTTTAATTCTTGCAGATGCTCTTTCACAAATTTTATCAAGTGCCATTTTAAAACCTTCAATGCCAGTATCTGCCTTAAAAGTTATAGGAATTGTTGTTGTTTTAAAAGCATTATCTTTTAAATTCTTAATTTTAGCCATTTCCAAATTAGTTAAAAGGGGTCTACTTATTTCAATAAATGGATTGTTATTAGAATCCTGATTTAAAACATTATACTGAGAGCCAACATAGTTCATTAAAGACATTACCATTTTTTCTCTAATTGAATCAATTGGAGGAT
>ERZ1463037.57-NODE-57-length-18878-cov-12.099187_pt1 | contig 18878 bp, 14 predicted proteins | sample MGYA00564484_ERZ1463037 | MGnify/ENA primary metagenome ERZ1463037 (study PRJEB39244, sample SAMEA3635151) | Helicobacter pylori | study: EMG produced TPA metagenomics assembly of PRJEB11511 data set (Assembly of a 5300-year-old Helicobacter pylori... | reverse complement strand
CCTTGCAATAGCAGGGTTTTAAATAAATAAAACAAAGATAGTGTTAACACTATCACAAATTTATAGGAGGTAGAAAAATGAAAGAAATATTTTTGACAGGAAATGATTTAACTTTAGATGAGATGGTAGATATAGCTAGAAGAGGTTGTAAGGTTTCAATAAAAGAAAGTGCTCTAGAAAGAGTTAAAAAATCAAGAGCAATAATTGATGATATAGTTAAAAATGAAAAGGCTGTTTATGGTGTAACTACAGGCTTTGGCGAGTTTTGTAATGTGAGTATTTCTAAAGAAGATTGTAAAACACTTCAAAGAAATTTAATTTGTTCACATGCTTGTGGATATGGTCCTAAATTTTCAAATGATGTTGTAAGAGCTATAATGCTTTTAAGAGCTAATGCACTATCAAAAGGATTTTCAGGAATAAGACCGGCTACTTTACAAACACTGATTGAAATGATTAATAAAGGAGTTTATCCAATAATTCCTGAAAAAGGATCTTTAGGAGCGTCAGGAGACTTAGCACCACTTGCACATATGGTTTTACCTATGATTGGTGAGGGTGAAGCAGAGTATAAAGGAGAGATATTACCAGGTAGCATTGCTATGGAAAGAGCAGGAATTACCATAATAGAACTTGATGCAAAAGAAGGATTAGCGCTTATAAATGGCACTCAAGTTTTAACTGCAACAGGTGCTTTAGCTACTTATGATGCCATAAGGTTATTAAAAACTAGTGATATAGCGGCAGCTTTAACAATGGAAGCTTTAAGAGGAATTACAGATGCTTTTGATCCAAGACTTCATGTACTAAGACCACATCCAGGACAACTAGCAACAGCAAGAAATATATTAAAATTAGTTGAAGGTAGTACTTATGTAACAAGACAAGGCGAAATAAGAGTGCAGGATGCCTACTCATTAAGATGTGTACCACAAATTCATGGTGCAAGTAAAGATACTATAAACTATGTAAAAACTAAAGTTGAAATAGAAATAAATTCTGTTACAGATAATCCTATAGTAACAGAAGAAGGGGATGTAATTTCAGGAGGTAATTTTCACGGAGAACCTATGGCATTAAGTTTTGACTTCTTAGGAATTGGAGCAGCTGAAATTGCTAGCGTATCTGAAAGAAGATTAGAAAGATTAATCAACCCTCAATTAAATGATTTACCAGCATTCTTAGCTAAACATGGTGGATTAAACTCAGGATTTATGATTACCCAATATGCAGCAGCAGCTTTAGTATCTGAAAATAAAATACTAGCTCATCCTGCATCAGTAGACTCAATACCTTCATCAGCAAATCAAGAAGATTTAGTTAGTATGGGAACAATAGCAGCAAGAAAAGCTAGAGATATAGTTGATAATACATCTAGAGTAGTTTCAACAGAAATATTAGCTGCATGTCAAGCTATAGATTTCAGAAAAGGTGCTGGATTTAAGCTTGGCATGGCAACCCAAGAAGCTTACAATTTAGTTAGAAAATCTGTAGACTTTATTGAGTATGATATAGTTATGTATAAAGATTTAGATAGAGTCACTGAACTTGTTAAGAGCGGAAGATTATTAGAAGCAGTAGAAAAAGTAGTTGAAATAGAATATTAAGAAATCATATAAGGACATAAAATCCAACAAATTCAAAAAACTATTTTATAGCTGAGAGGATGAACGAGGTTGATATTTAATTATTAGCATAAAATAAAGGGAGGTTTTTATGAGTGATAATATAGTAGCAAATACAAGTGAAAGTGGGTTAAAACGATCTCTAAAACCAAGACATATGAATATGATTGCTATAGGGGGTGCAATAGGAACAGGCCTATTCTTTACTTGTGGTAACGCCGTTAGTTCTTCAGGACCTGGTGGTGCACTTGTAGCATACGGTATTATGGGTATTCTTGTGTATTTCTTAATGACATCACTTGGAGAAATGGCGACACTTATACCAAGTGCTGGTTCATTTGAAACCTATGCATCAAGATTTATTGATCCGGCACTGGGATTTGCACTAGGCTGGAACTATTGGTTTAACTGGGCTATCACTGTTGCGGCAGAATTGGTTGCTGCTGGACTTGTTATTAAATTTTGGTTGCCTAATACTCAAACAACATTTTGGAGTATAGGATTCTTGATTATTTTAGTAAGTTTAAATCTCATGTCTGCAAGAGCATATGGTGAAGGTGAATTTTGGTTTGCAAGTATTAAGGTTGTAACAATTATTGTATTTCTTGTTGTTGGTGTACTTATGATATTTGGAATCATGGGAGGTCATTCAATAGGTTTTAGTAATTGGGTGATTAACGATGGAAAAGGACATGCTGCCCCATTTGTAGGAGGTGGAGTAGCAATATTATCAGGCTTTTTAGTAGCAGGATTTTCTTTTGCAGGTACAGAGGTGGTTGGTCTTGCGGCTGGTGAATCAGAAAACCCAGAAAAAGATGTACCAAAAGCAATAAATACAGTTTTTTGGAGAATACTTATATTCTACATTGGTGCAATTGCTGTTATTAGTTTTATTATTCCTTTTACTGATCACAATCTATTGAAAAATAGTGTATCAGATGTAGCATTTAGCCCATTTACTATGGTATTCCAAAGATCTGGTATTGCAGCTGCGGCTTCTATAATGAATGCAGTTATATTAACTTCTGTTCTTTCATGTGGAAACTCAGGACTTTATGCAGGATCTCGTATGATATACGCGATGGCTAAAGAAGGAAAAGCTCCAAAATGCTTTGGAAAATTAAATAAGAGAGGTGTTCCAACAAATGCACTTATTCTTACCGCAGCTGTTGCATCAACAGCTTTCCTTGCATCGCTTGTTGGTGATGGTAAGATATACTATATACTTTACAACTTGTCTGGAATTACAATCTTCATAGCATGGTTGGGAATAGCAGTTTGTCACTACAGATTCAGAAAAGCTTATGTTGCTCAAGGTAGAAAAATTGAAGACTTAAAATATAAGGCATTGTGGTATCCCTTTGGTCCTATATTTGCATTAATACTTTGTGTTGTTGTTTTATTTGGTGCCAATATATGGGTTTTCAAAGCTACGACCTTCAGCTGGTTTGACTTTATAACTAACTATGGAATTATTTTTGTGGTTATAGGTTTTTATCTTGGATACAAGATAGTAAACAAAACAAAGATAGTCCCTCTCAAGGAATGTAATTTTGAGCTTAGAGAGTGCGAGAAATCAAATAATAAAAATTAATAAACAAATAAACTAATTCCTTAAAAGGTTACATGAAAATGTAATACTTCTTAGAGGAATTAGTTTATCTTAAGAAGTAGCAGGAGGATTTATAAATGTCTTACAATATTGAAATAATTAAAAAACAGCAATATAAAACAAGTAAATGGCGTGGGGGTACAACAACTGAGCTTTGTATTTATCCTAGGGATTCGCTATATGTTAATCGTAATTTTAAATGGAGGCTAAGTTCTGCAAAGGTTGAAGTAGAAGAATCTATATTTACATCTTTACCAGGAATAGCTAGAATTATTATGGTTATTGAAGGAGAAATACTTCTTAAACATGAAGGACATTATAATACTGTGCTAAAAAGATTTGAACAGGATAATTTTAGTGGAGAGTGGACAACAAAGAGTTTTGGTAAGGTAATAGATTTTAATTTAATGATGGCACAAGATTATAATGGAAAATTAGAATCAATTTTTTTAGATAAAGGTGAGACTAAAGATATAATATTATACAGCAATGTGAATGCTCCTTTAAAGTTTTCTCAAATAACAGAAGCTTTTTATGTAGTGAAAGGTGATGCGAAAATAGTTACAGGAACAAAGAAAATAATAAATCTTAACAAGGGTGATTTAGTATTATTAACTACAACAGAAAAAGAAAACAATTCAGAACTCAAAATTTATAGCAGTCAGGAAGAAGCGAGTATTATAAGAGCTTCAATATTCCTAACTACTTAAATTATTTTAGATGATAAACTTAAAAAATAGATGTTTTAATGACGATTCTTTACTAAAATGTAAGTATGTTAAAATATAGAAAGGAAGGATAATGAATGATTAACAACATGAATATTAAAGAGGCTATGACAATTTCTTTAGATGATTATTTACCTGATATGCCTAAATTTGTTAAGGGGATAAGAAGAGCTCCAGATAGAGGTTTCCACCTTTCAAAATCTCAGACAGAAATATCACTTAAGAATGCACTTCGTTATATTCCAGATAAGTATCATGAGGAGCTTATACCAGAATTTATGAAGGAGCTTACTACAAGAGGCAGAATATATGGATACAGATTTCGCCCTGAAGGAAGAATATATGGAAAATCAATAGATGAATATGAAGGAAAATGTACCGAAGGTAAAGCTTTTCAGGTTATGATTGATAATAATCTTGATTCGGATGTGGCTTTATATCCTTATGAGCTTGTTACATACGGTGAAACAGGAAGTGTATGCCAAAATTGGATGCAATATAGACTTATAAAGAAATATCTACAGATAATGACTCAAGATCAAACTTTGGTTTTAGAATCCGGACATCCTCTTGGGCTTTTCAAATCTAAACCTGGTGCACCAAGAGTAATAATTACAAATGCATTAATGATAGGCATGTTTGATAATCAAAAGGATTGGGAAATAGCAGAGGAAATGGGTGTTGCAAATTACGGACAAATGACTGCCGGCGGATGGATGTATATAGGACCTCAGGGAATAGTTCATGGCACTTATAATACTTTATTAAATGCAGGTAGAATGAAGCTTGGAATTCCCAATGATGGTGACTTAAGAGGTCATATATTTGTAACATCAGGTTTGGGTGGTATGAGTGGAGCTCAGCCAAAAGCAATTGAAATTGCAAATAGTGTTGGCATTGTAGCTGAGGTCGATGAATCAAGAATTCAAACAAGACTTGATCAAGGATGGGTTATGAGGCAATCATCAGATCTTGATGAGGTATTTGAAATTGCGGAGGAATATTTGAAAAAGAAAGAGCCAATGTCAATTGGATATCATGGAAATATAGTTGATTTGCTAGAGTATATAGTTAAAAATAACAAAAAGATTGACTTGTTATCTGACCAAACATCCTGTCATGCTGCATATGAAGGTGGTTATTGTCCTAAGGGAGTAACATTTGAGGAAAGAACTGAACTCCTTGCTAATGATAGGGACACCTTTTGTAAGTTAGTTGATAAGAGTTTAAGACGTCATTTTGAACTTATAAAAATATTGGTTGAAAGAGGAACATATTTCTTTGATTATGGTAACTCATTTATGAAAGCAATTTATGATGCTGGAGTTAAGGAAATATCTAAAAATGGAGTAGATGAAAAGGATGGCTTTATATTTCCATCTTATGTAGAAGATATAATGGGACCTCAACTATTTGATTATGGATATGGACCATTTAGATGGGTATGTTTAAGTGGGAAAAATGAAGACTTAATTAAAACAGATCATGCTGCAATGAGCTGTATAGATCCAAATAGAAGATATCAGGATAGAGATAACTATAATTGGATAAGGGATGCTGAGAAAAATAATCTTGTGGTTGGTACCAAAGCAAGAATACTTTATCAGGATGCTACAGGAAGAGTAAATATAGCTCTTAAGTTTAATGAAATGGTAAGAAAAGGAGAGATAGGAATTGTTATGATGGGTAGAGATCATCATGATGTAAGTGGTACTGATTCACCATTTAGAGAAACTTCTAATATAAAAGATGGAAGTAACGTTATGGCAGATATGGCTGTGCAATGTTTTGCAGGAAATGCAGCAAGGGGCATGAGTCTTGTAGCACTTCATAACGGGGGTGGCGTTGGAGTTGGAAAATCTATAAATGGAGGATTTGGTCTTGTACTTGATGGAAGTTATAGAGTAGATGAGATAATTAAATCTGCAATTTCATGGGATGTTATGAGTGGAGTTGCAAGACGTTCTTGGGCAAGAAATGAGCATTCAATAGAAACGGTCATAGAATTTAATAATACACATATGGGAACAGACCATGTTACTATTCCTTATTTAGCAAATGAAAAACTCGTATCGGATACTGTAAGTAAGTATTTTGATAAGTAATATATTTGAGAGGGATGTGCTTATGAAAAAAAAAGATCTACTTATAAAAAATGCATCGGAGCTTGTTACTTGTAGCGGGTTCAATGCAAAATACGGTGAGGAAATGAAAAATATTCATACCATTAAAAATGGGGCCGTTGTAATTGAAGGCGGCATAATTAAAGCGGTTAATACTACAGAAGAAATATTGAAAATTTACAATGAAGAAGATTATGAAGTTATAGATGCATCTAATAAATGTGTGCTTCCAGGATTTGTAGACTCTCACACTCATTTTATATTTGGTGGCTATAGGGCAGAAGAATTTGCTTGGAGACTCAGGGGAGATAGCTATATGGACATAATGGAGAGAGGCGGTGGAATACAAAACACTGTAAAAGCAACAAGGAATGCTTCTGCAAAGGAACTTTATAATGTTGGGTTTGAAAGGCTTAATGACATGATTAAGCTTGGAGTAACAACTGTGGAAGGTAAAAGTGGCTATGGCCTTGACTTAGATACGGAAATAAAGCAGCTTAAGGTTATGAAGAAACTTAATGAAGAGCATGCTATGGACCTCGCAATTACATTTTTAGGTGCTCATTCAATCCCACCTGAATACAAAGGGAAAAATAATGAGTATATTGACTTTATTATAGATAATGTGCTCCCTGTTGTTAAAGATGAGAATCTTGCAGAGTTTTGTGATGTTTTTTGTGAAGACAAGGTTTTTTCTGTAGAGGAATCACGAAAACTTCTTTTAAAAGCAAAAGAAATGGGTTTTAAACTTAAACTTCATGCGGATGAAATAGTTACTCTTGGAGGTTCAGAGCTTGCAGCAGCGGTGGGGGCAATATCTGCTGATCATTTATTACATGCTTCAGACGAGGGAATAAAGGCAATGGCTGAGAAAAAAGTAATTTCGACTCTCCTTCCATGTACTGCATTTTGCTTAAAAGAGCCATATGCAAGAGCAAGGAAGATGATTGATAGTGGATGCGGCGTGGCACTAGCATCAGATTTTAATCCAGGGAGTTGTTTTACATATTCAATCCCTTTGGTATTTGCAGTGGCAGCGATATATATGAAGATGAGTATGGAAGAAGCTATAACTGCGCTTACAATAAATGGTGCTGCGGCTATCGGTAGAGCAGATTCCATTGGAAGTATAGACCCTGGTAAAAAGGGGGACATTGTTATTTTGAAATATCCTTCTTATAATTTTATACCATATAATACAGGTATAAACATTGTAGAGAAAGTAATTAAAGATGGAAATGTAGTTGTTAATATATAATTAATCCTAAATAGTAAAGGAGATAATAGTATGGCAAAATTAGTAGAATGTGTTCCAAATTTTAGTGAAGGTAGAAATAAGCAAATAATTGAAAGTATAGTTGATGAAGTGAGAAATGCAGAAAATGTAAAACTACTTGACTATTCTTCTGATAAAGACCATAACAGAACAGTTGTAACATTTGTTGCTGCACCGGAAGACGCTAAAAAGGCTGCTTTTCAGCTAATTAAAAGAGCATCAGAACTTATAGATATGAGGACTCAAAAGGGTGCTCATCCAAGAATGGGAGCAACAGATGTTGTTCCATTTATTCCAATTCAGGATGTTACAACAGAGGAATGTGTCTTGATGGCTAAAGAACTTGCAAAGAAGGTTGGCGAAGAATTAAATATTCCTGTTTATCTTTATGAAGATGCAGCTACTTGCAAGGCTCGAACAAATCTTGCTAATATTAGAAAAGGTCAATATGAAGGATTTTTTGAAAAAATAAAACTTCCAGAATGGAAACCTGATTTTGGCCCATGCGAAATGAATGAAAAAAGCGGATGCACTGTTATAGGGGCTAGATTTCCACTTGTAGCATACAATGTGAACTTAGGCACAGATAATATGGAAATTGCAACTGCAATTGCTAAAAAGGTAAGATTTATAGGAGGTGGGCTTAGATTTGTAAAGGCTATGGGTGTAAAGCTTAGCGAGAGAAATATAGTTCAAATTTCTATGAATCTTGTAAATTATGAAAAGACTGCGGTATACAGAGCTCATGAAATGGTTAAGATGGAAGCTCAGCGTTATGGAGTACCAGTTGTTGGTAGTGAAGTTATTGGATTGGTTCCTATGAAAGCATTGATAGACTGTGCTGAATATTATCTTCAAATAGAAAACTTTGATATAAGTCAAATACTTGAAAAGAAGCTTTCAGAATAAGGAATTAAAAACAATATAATTAAATATGATGAGGGGTTGAATTATATGAATATTGTTCCAAGTGATATTGAAATAGCTCAAAAGGCTAATATGCTACCAATAACAAAAATTGCTGAAAAATTCGGAATTGATGAGGATGAATTAGAATCTTATGGTAAGTATAAGGCAAAGGTTTCTTTAAGTATTTTTGATAGATTAAAAGATAAAGCGGATGGAAAACTGATACTTGTAACAGCAATCACTCCAACTCCTGCAGGTGAGGGGAAATCAACTACAACTATTGGTCTTGGAGATGCTTTAAATAGAATAGGTAAGAAGACGTGGATAGCTTTAAGAGAGCCTTCCTTGGGACCTGTATTTGGAATAAAGGGTGGAGCAGCAGGCGGTGGATATGCTCAGGTAGTTCCTATGGAGGATATTAACCTTCACTTTACAGGGGATATGCATGCTATAACTGCATCAAACAACCTTCTTTGTGCAGCGCTTGATAATCATGTCCATCAGGGAAATAGTCTTAAAATAGACATTAGGCAGATTGTTTTTAAAAGAGTTATGGACATGAATGACAGAGCTCTTAGAAATATAGTTGTTGGTCTTGGTGGAAAGGTGTGCGGGTTCCCAAGAGAAGATGGTTTTATGATTACCGTTGCATCAGAGGTAATGGCTATTCTTTGTCTTTCTAAAAATTTAATGGATCTCAAAGATAGACTTGGTAAGATAATAGTAGCTTATAACATGGATGGTAAACCAGTAACCGCAAAGGATCTTAAGGTTAATGGCGCAATGACTCTTTTAATGAAGGATGCTATAAAGCCCAATATAGTTCAGACATTAGAAAAATCACCAGCAATAATACATGGTGGACCATTTGCGAATATAGCTCATGGCTGCAATAGTCTTATAGCTACAAAGCTAGGACTTAAACTGGGAGATTATTTAGTAACTGAGGCAGGTTTTGGTGCTGATCTTGGTGGAGAAAAGTTTTTTGATATAAAATGTAGATATGGACAATTGAAACCAGCGGCTACAGTAATAGTTGCTACTATTAGAGCACTAAAAATGCATGGTGGAGTAGCTAAATCAGATTTAGGAATGGAAAATCTTAAAGCTCTTGATATTGGATTTGAGAATTTAATAAAGCAAGTTGAAAATATAAGAAAGTTTAATGTACCTGTAATGGTTGCTGTAAACAGATTTACTAACGATACAGAAAAGGAAATAGAACTTCTTTTAAAAAGATGTAAAGACTTTGGTGTTGAAGTAGCACTTAATGAAGTTTGGGCTAAAGGATCTGAAGGCGGAGTGGAAATGGCACAAAAGCTTGTTAAACTTGTAGAAACAGAACAATCAAACTTTAAACCTATTTATGATGTAAATAGTTCAATACAAGATAAGCTTAATACTATTGTTCGCGAAATATATGGTGGAGATGGAGTTGTATTTGAATCAAGTGCTAAAAAACAAATGAAAAAAATTGAAGAATTAGGTCTTGATAAGATGCCTGTATGTATTGCTAAAACTCAATATTCTTTCTCCGATGACAGTAAACTTCTTGGAGCTCCAAAAGGATTTAATATTACAATAAAAACGGTAAGAGTTTCTGCAGGGGCAGGTTTTATAGTATGTGAAGCTGGAAATATAATGACATTGCCAGGACTTCCTAAGGTTCCGGCCGCACAAAAGATGGATATAGATGAAAATGGGGTTATAACAGGATTATTTTAGCCATTTATTCACGTTATATCTAAAATATAGAGGGAGGAGAACATTATTATGTTGTTAGTTGATAAAAGTGTTAGAGAATTCATTGATCAAACATCCCAAAATTGTCCTGTGCCAGGAGGAGGAAGTATTGCAGCTCTATCAGGTGCATCTGCTGCAGCACTTGTTTCAATGGTTGCAAGTTTAACCATTGGTAAAAAGGGTTATGAAGATAGTGAAGTTACGATGAAAGAAGTTTATGAACAAGCAAATATATATAAAGAAAAGTTTATAGGATATATTGATGCAGATTCAGAATCTTTTCATGGTGTAATGGATGCCTTCAAATTACCCAAAAACAATGATGAAGAAAAGGCTATAAGAAAAGAAACTATCCAAAATGCATTAAAGCATGCTTCAGAGACCCCATACAAAATAGCAGAAAATGCATATAGACTTATGGATTATTCAGAAAAAGCAGTAGAACATGGAAATAAAAATGCAGTAACAGATGCTGCTGTGTCAGCTATGATGGCGAGAAGTGCAGTTTTATCAGCTCTGTGCAATGTGAAAATAAATTTATCCTCAATAAATGATAGTGAGTTTGTAGCTACATTTGAAAAAAAAGTATCGCTTCTTGAAACTAATGTTGTTGAGAGAGAAAAACGAATACTTAGTAAAGTAGTTATATAATAGGGCTACAACCCAAGGTAAATCATCATTTGCCTTGGGTTGTTTTTAAGATGTTTGGTATAGTAAACATTATTTTCTAAATATAATGATGATAGCTATTTATATTTATAAAAAAATTGGGAGGCTAATTATTATGTTTGATAAAAATTATAAAATAACAAAAGAAGGGGTTTGGCAGGGACGAACTGATAGTGAAACTAATTATGATGCTTTTAGATGGCATCAATGTGTAAAGATAATAGATTTAAAAAGAGACGATATAAGTATCTATACAGGAAAATTAGGATTTGCTTTTATTGGTTTTTGTTGTGATGAAGGGGTAAGACGTAATGGTGGTAGGACAGGAGCAGCAAAGGGTCCCCAAAGCATAAGAAAAGAATTATCTAATCTACCATGCGATTTTTCAAAGGAAGTAAAACTTTTTGATGTAGGAGATATATGCTGTGAGGACTGTAATCTTGAAGAAAGTCAAGAGCTACTATCCAAAGCAATCGAAAAAGTTTTAAGCTTAAATCTTTTTCCTATTGTCTTAGGCGGTGGTCACGAAGTCGCTTTTGGAAATTATATGGGTACATTAAATTACTTATCACAAAGGAGCAAAAAACCTAATATTGGGATAATAAATTTTGATGCTCACTTTGATTTAAGGCCTTATACACAAGTAACCAGCTCCGGAACAATGTTTAGGCAAATGGCAGATATATGTACACGCAGAGAACTTGAATATTCCTATCTATGTATTGGAGTTCAAAAACACAGTAACACTATAGATCTTTTTAAAACAGCTGATACACTTGGAGTTAAGTATATGCTTGCGAAGGATATTATAGATAACGACAATTGGAAGCTGATGGAAGATATAGATGACTTTATAAAATTAAAAGATTATCTATATGTAACTATATGTTCCGATGTATTTTCTACAGCTTTTGCACCAGGAGTAAGTTCATCGCAGCCCCTTGGGTTAGATCCTGAACGCGTAATAAAGTTTCTTAAATATATTTTAAGGTCAAATAAGGTAGTAAGTTTTGATATAGCTGAAGTTTCACCAAGATTTGATCAAGATGATGTTACAGCAAATTTGGCAGCCGTATTAATTTTTTCTGTTGTCAATGCCCTTTGCGTAATAAATAGGTTAACTACGGAGATTATTAAATGAAAGAAAAAATGAATACAAAAAAATTAGTTTCAACTTCCGTTTTCATTGCAATTGCAGTAGTTATAAGGTCGCTTAGTATAATGATTCCAATAGGTGGTGCAGGTGCTATGAGAATTAGCTTTGATGGTATCTTTTATATTCTTCCTGGAATTATTTATGGACCGATTTATGGAGCATTTGCTGGAGGAATTGCTGACATTCTTGCATATATATTAAGACCTATGGGCCCATATATCCCATTGTTTACTTTAACAACCATGCTTTCAGGTTTTATTCCAGGGTTAATATGGAAATATGTAAAAAGTGCTGATACTGAGAAATTAGTAAAATACTATATTACATCTTTTGTGGCTTTAGGATTAATAGGGGTTATTAATAATATTGTAATCTTAGTATTTCCAAAATCAAATTTAGGAAGAATGATGTTTTCACTTGGAAAGAAAACTCAGTTTATTGGTATAGGGCTCGAGATTATAGCGGTACTTGGTTTTGCAATTTTGTTTGTTAATAATTGTATTAAAAAAATTAATAATGAAAACAAACTATATGATAACTATATTAAAATGATTTTTGCGATAGGATTACCTGCAATCATAATTTCAACAATTAACACTTATTTTTTAATATTGTTTATACCTGGACTTTCTAGTATAGGGTTTATGGTTTTGTGGATTCCAAGAATTTCAGAATCATGTCTAATGATATTAATTCAGTCATATATTATATCTGTACTTTTAAATATATATGAAGTGGTGTTTAGAAGAGCTTAAATATTAGTTCCTTTTTGAAATCTTTTGATATTGTAAAAAACAACATTCCATTAGGGTTGCGTGACTAATTATGTTTGTTATATAATTATAGTGGATAATATTTGGTAAGATATTTTAGAGGAGTGTGAAATGTTAAAATAGCAAATGTGAATAACTTTAGATAAAAAATTAAATATACTAAAGAATAGAGAGAAAAGGTGATATAAATGAAAGATTATTATGAAATATTAGAACTAACCGCGCTGGCTTCAAAAGAGGATATAAAAGGGGCTTACTTTAAGAGTGTAAGAAAATATCCACCGGATAGATTTGAAGTAGAATTTATGGATATTAGAAAAGCTTACGAAATTTTAAGTAATGAAAAAACTAGAAAACAGTATGATTTAATAAATAATTTAGATTCTGATGTGAAAGAAAATTATAGATTAGCAACAACCTATATGGAAGAAGAAAAATTAAACAAAGCAATTAAAATTCTTCAAAATATGCACAAAGAGGATTCAAAATCTCTAATAGTAAAAGTATTGCTTGCAGAAGTGTATTTAAAAAATAGTAACAGTGGTAAAGCTCTGACGATATATGAAGAATTAACTTCTGACGAACCCGAAAACTCAGCATTTGCAGGCTATTTAGCTAATGCTTATTTAAACAGAGGTTGGCATAAAAAGGCTATTTCAGCCTACAACAAGGCAATAGAACTTGATAGTGACAATATTTCTTTGTGGCTTGGCTTAAGTGAAGCTTATGTAGAAAATAATGAATATCTGAATGCTAGAAATGTTCTAGAAAAGGCTTTAGAGGTAGTCACTGATATAAAGGATAACACAATAATATATTTAGAGTTAATAACTATTGATATGAACTTTGAAATGTTTTCCTCAATACATAAACCTATAGATAAGTTGGTAGAGATTGCAATAAATAATGATGAAATAAAAGAGGATATAACCTCTACATTATCTGACCTAGCATCTTATTTAATGCAAATGGAAAAAATGGAAGATGCTAAAAAGATAATAGAGAAGGCAACAAAGATTTTACCGGAAGATAAAGAGGTATTAAAGATTAAAAACGAAATCGAAAACTATATAAGATATATTGATGATTTTCGTAAAATAAAAGAAGATAAAAAAATAAAACAAGAGATTGTGGATCTGATTGCTTTCAATGTACTTCCAAATAATGAATTAGGGATGCACGATGAAGAAGAAAAAGAAGCAATGACTCATTTTCAGGAGTATATCGTATTAGATAATTATGATAACGACAAAACTTCTATTAAAAAACTAGAAAAAGATTATCCGGATTTTTATGCTTTAAAGGCAGAGTTCTTTAGTAAGTTAACTAATAACATTGAAAGAAAAAAGCTCCAAGTGGAGTATAAAAAGCAGTCAGGTAAATATAAACATATAGCAGACAGATTTTTTGATGAAGATCATAGCGAAGCAAACGAAGATGGCCTAAATTATTATCACCCACAGGAACCCAGAGTACGAGAGGAACCTAAAATTGGTAGAAATGATCTTTGCCCTTGTGGAAGTGACAAGAAATATAAGAAATGCTGTGGAAAAGAATTATAAAATTAGATTATTTAATGTCATGAGTTACTTGATTCTTAGTGCTTTGTGTTAACATAAGTTTCTAAAAACAACTTGTCTTCTAATTCTTGAGTATCGGTAGCAGCACTTTTGCATAATTTAAAAGTAACATAGTAGGCTATCAAAATAAGTAACACTATAAACAATAGTAAAACCTCCATTCCAATAGTTTTTATGTAGCAACTCTTTATAAACTTAATAATACAGCATTAAACATATTTTTAGGTTAATTTGATGTTGAAAAATGTTAAGTTAACTCAACTCAATGTTAGGAGAATGTTTACTACTGGAAGATAATATAATTTATTTTTATGTTTTTATTTAAAAAGTTTAAATATATCCCAAATACTAAGAGCTTTAGAACATAAAAATCCTATAGATCATAATTATATTATGATTTATAGGATTTTAAGTATGTTAATTATTATAAGTATTTTTAATTTCTAATAACTACCATTGAATATGAACAACAGGCTTAATTAGATCTTTTGGCTTTTCATCCATTAGAATGAAGGCATCTTTGATTTTGTCAAAACCTTCAAACTTATAGTTCAATAACTTCTCAGGCGAAATTCTTCCATTCTTAATTAGATTAAGCATTTTTTTCATTCTTAGTGCACCACCTGGGCAAAAACCACCGCGGATTGTTATATCAGACATACCGAGGCCCCAGTTATATGTTGGTATGTTGAATGTTTCACTGCCATCAAAGAAGTTGATATTCGAAACATTACCATTGTTCTTTACAATCTGTAGAGCCTGATTCATTGAATCTGCATTTCCACCAGCAATAATTGCTTTATCTACCTTGCCGCCTTCGAGTGCCAAGATCTGCTCTACAACATTTCCTTCTTTGTAGCTTATGATGTCGGTAGCACCATATTCTTTGGCAAGTGCAATACAATTAGGTCTTGTTCCAATAGCTATGATTCTACCTGCACCTCTAAGTTTAGCACCAGCTACAGCCATAAGTCCAACAGGGCCGATACCAAACACTACTACTGTATCACCTATCTGAATATCTGCCATTTCAGCACCATAAAAACCTGTTGACATCATATCCGTAGCCATAAGCGCTGCATCCACTGATACACCTTCAGGCAATAATACCAAATTTGCATCGGCATTGTTCACAGAGAAAAATTCTGCAAAAACACCGTCTTTAGATAAAATAAATTTAAAACTTGCCATTAGACCTGCATCATGGGCATTATTTGAATTTCTCTGTTGAAGTGCAACTTCTTCCCAGTTTGGTGTGTTACATGGAACAACCACAACGTCTCCTGGTTTAAAATTCTTAACCATATTACCTACTTCCACAACTTCAGCTATAGATTCATGACCAAGTATAACATTTTTTAATTCACCTGCGCCACCATGCATTGCATGAGTATCTGAAGAACAAATTGCTACTGCGATAGGGCGCATAACAGCGTCCATGGGTCCAGCCACTGGTTTTTCTTTTTCTATCCAACCGTGTTTTCCATTTTCTATTACTCCATAACCTTTCATTTAAAGATCCTCCTATTTATTTGTTTATTTATTTATAAATCGGTAAAATTGTTATTTTTTATCATTACTCAAATTACAAGTTAATATTACAATAAATCACTTAATACGTCAAGTGAAAACGATTATATTTAAACTTATAACCCTAACATTAAATCATATTCCCTGGTCGTTTTTTCATTTGTAAATAGTTCTAGCAATGGTATAATGGTTTAAATAGTAAATATATACATAAATTTTAATCTATGGGTAGACAATCTTTAAGTATATATGGTCATATCTAGTAATAAATAGTAATTTATAACATAACTTATATTGGAGGATTTAAATGGACATATTTATATATATACTTACCAAGAATATTTTACCTTTGGTGCTAATAATTATAATAGGATTCCTATTAAGTAAAAAATTTAACTTAGATATTAATACACTAAGCAAGATAAACTTTTATGTTTACGTACCTTTTTTTATCTTTATGCAAATTTATTCAACTAAATTGCCTAAGCAAGTATTAAAAATACTTGTATTTGTAGTTATATTGGCAATTGTAAATTCAATAATCACTACTATTATTTCAAAAGTAAGAAGGTATGATGAAGGATTTAAAAATGCATTCACAAATTCTATTATGTTTTATAATTCTGGAAATATAGGAATACCTTTAATTACTCTGATTTTTAGCAGTGGTCCCTTCTTAATAAATGGGAAAACACCTTATTTAGCTGTAGCATTAACTACTCAGATTGTGGTATTAATTGTACAAAATATCTCAACAAATACAATAGGCTTTTTTAATGCTGGAAAAGGTAATATGACTTGGCAGGATTCTGTAAAAAGCATCCTTCAAATGCCAACTATCTATATGATTCCACTTGCATTTATTTTAAAGGCATTACCTTTTAGATTAGAAAACATGGCGATATGGCCTGGTTTAGTCTACATACAAAATGGTTTGATTTCTTTTGCTTTAATTACATTAGGAGCACAACTATCAAAGACGAAACTCTCATTTACAAATGTCGATGTCTATATTTCAAATGTGACTAGATTATTAGGGGGGCCTATTATTGCTTTTTTAATATTAAAAGTAATTGGTATTACTGGAGTAACAGCTCAAACATTAGTGATTTCATCTGCTATTCCAACTGCAGTTAATACTGCTCTTATTGCGGTTGAAAGAAATAATCATGCTGATTTTGCTTCGTTAGCTGTTATGACATCAACTCTACTTAGTTCTATAACATTAGTATTTGTAGTATTTGTATCAAGACTACTGTTCCCATTATAAAGAAAAATTTTTTTAATTACTGTGATCGGGTGTCATTCAAAGTTGAAGCAAACATGAATCGTCCACCACATTGTATAAATTAGAGATATTTAAATTAAAACCATTGACATTAAGATTAAAAGATTGTATATTATAAATAAGCAATTTAATTGCATAAAACTAAATGTTGCAAAATTTATTAAATTGACGAAAACTTAAATTACTTATTAAAAGTTTTATAAGGAATATGTTAATATATATTAACATATTTATTAATAGTATGTGTAATTCTGAAATAGTTATATGAATCGTACTATTTATTAGAAATTAAAAGGAGAGAATAAAATGAAAATTATAGCTTTGAAATTTTATAAAAATGGCGAGATGAGCGAGGCATTTGCTTTAGGTGGCTCTATGAAGAAAGAAGATGTGGACCAAAATAAAGTATACCCAGCTAGTTTACAGAATTATTTAATAGACACAGGAAAAGAACTTATTTTAGTAGACACAGGACTTCCAATTGAAACAGCACCTTTTGAACGAACTCCAAATCAAATGTTATACATGGGAGAGAAAATTGCTGACTTTGTAACAGCTCTAAAAAATGTTGGATATAAACCTTCTGATATAGATAAAGTTATTATTACTCATAAACATCCTGATCATTCTGGAGAAATAAGATTATTTAATGATTCTAAAATTTATATCTCTGAAACTGAAGCAAATGATTTGAAATTGGATGCAAAAAATATAACCAAAGTTAAATTTGAGGATGGTAAATATAAAAACTTTGAGAGCAGTAAGATAATAGCTGATGGCGTTAGAATGTTACCTGCCCCTGGCCATACTAATGGAAATTCCATAGTTGTTGTAGAAGATAATGATTTATATTATATGATTCATGGGGATATAACATACACAGATGAGGCCTTAAGAAGGAATGAACTCTCGGTTGTGTTCGAGGATAAAGACTTAGCCGCTAAAAGTTTATCAAAGGTTAGAGAATTTATTAAGCAAAATGATACAGTTTATTTATCAACTCATACTCCTGAAGGTTTTAATTCTTTGGAGAAAAAAATGGTTATGAAATTATAATAAGTTATTATAGCATTTTAAGTTCGGGTAATACTAATAAAAGTAAATTTTAAAATGAAGGAGATTATAAATGTTAAATTTTGATTATTCAATACAGACAGAAATATTTTTTGGAAAAGATAAAATAGATAAACTAGCAGAAAACGTAAAGAAATATGGTTCTAAAGTTTTACTTGTTTACGGTGGTGGTAGCATAAAGAGAAGTGGATTATATGGTAAAATTACAGACATATTTAATAAAAATGAAATAAGTTTCTTCGAGTTATCAGGTGTAGAGCCTAACCCAAGAATATCAAGCGTAAAAAAAGGGATTGAAATATGTAGAGAAAATAAAGTAGAACTTATACTTGCTGTAGGTGGGGGAAGTGTAATTGACTGCTCAAAAGTAATAGCAGCTGGCTATTATTATGATGGTGATGCATGGGACATTGTGCTTGATCCAAGAAAAGTAAATAAAGTTCTTCCAATTGCAACTATACTAACATTAGCAGCGACTGGTTCTGAAATGGATGCAGGAGCAGTAATTACAAATTTAGAAACTAGTGAAAAATTAGCCACTGGTAATAAAGATATGGCACCTAGGTTTTCAATATTAGACCCTACTTATACATTTTCAGTGCCTAAAAATCAAACAGCAGCAGGCACAGCTGATATAATGAGTCATATTTTTGAAGTGTACTTTAGTAATACAAATGAAGCTTTTATGCAAAATAGAATGGCGGAAGCACTTCTTAAAACTTGTATAAAATATGGAAAAATAGCAATGTCTGATCCTACAAATTATGAAGCAAGATCTAATTTAATGTGGAC
>ERZ1463037.55-NODE-55-length-19009-cov-12.529387_pt1 | contig 19009 bp, 13 predicted proteins | sample MGYA00564484_ERZ1463037 | MGnify/ENA primary metagenome ERZ1463037 (study PRJEB39244, sample SAMEA3635151) | Helicobacter pylori | study: EMG produced TPA metagenomics assembly of PRJEB11511 data set (Assembly of a 5300-year-old Helicobacter pylori... | reverse complement strand
ATTATTAAATTAATAAGTGATGAAACTTTAGTTAAACAATATATAGAAAAAGGCAAAGGACTATTTAATGATGGAGAGATTGATAAAGCATTTAAAAATTATAATAAGGCAATTTTACTAAACAATAAATATTCTTTAGCATATTTTGCTAAATCTGATGCTCTTCTAGAACTATATGAAGCTGATGATGCTGAAAAATGCATAAAAGATTATCTTAGATTAGTTCCGAATGACCCTAATGCTTACTGGAAATTAATTGAAATAAACGATTTAACAGGGGACTTTGATAAATGCATTTCTTATTGCGAAAAGCTTCTTGAAAATGATAATAAAGATGTTTTCATCTATTTGAAAAAAGGAGAGTTCTTAGCTATTCTCAATAATTTTACAGAGGCATTAGACTGTTTTAATGTTTGCCTTAAATTAAATCCTGCTTTTTACGATGCTATATGTGGCAAAGCCAATGTTTTACTCTCTCTATCCAATAAAGTAGGGGCTCTTCAACTCTATAATAGAGCAATCTGCCTTGATAACACTAGGAGCATTGCATATTTTGGAGCTTCTGAAGTATGCGTAGTTATGGGAAATAGCGTAAGTGCTTTGTTATTTGCAGAAAAAGCATATGAAATAGAACCTAAAAACGAATGGTATAAGTGTCATTATAACGTATTGAAAAATATGTATTTGGACATTAAATAATTAATTACCCCTACTTATTATAGGTAGGGGTAATTAATTATTTAAACATGTACATCGAATCTTGTACTTTTCTTAAATGTATATCATAATCGGATACAACGGCTTTTACCTCTCTCATTAAACTATCATCTAAATCCTTATTTTGCTCTATAAACTTATTACCCTGCTTAATTCCCATTTTAATTGCAGCCTCAACGTGTTTACAAACTTCAACATCATTGCTTGCAGGTACAAGCTTAATTTTCTCAACAACCTCTGCCATGGTACCAATTATTCCAAGAGTATCTGTTGCATTACCACCCAACTTTTCTATTCTATTAGTAATTGCATCTTCATGCCTTTTAAAGGATTCTATAATTTGAGAAAGTTCCTTTTTAAGTTCTGGATCCTTAACTTTACCCAAATAATCTTTAAAAGTAGCACCACCCATATGAATTCCCTTTAAAAATTTATTCATTTCTTTTATATCATTATTTATAACCATAATCTCACCTCAGTTTATTGTGAGCATTAGTTTATTTTGTTATACGTTTTACTTTATAAAATATTTTATAATCATTCCTTCATCTCAAATAAACCATATATTTCATCATCACTTAACGTTGTAAATCCTTCGCCACTAGCCATTTCATCTCCCATAAGCTCTGATATGAGCTTTTTCTTTTCTTCTTGAAGCAAAAGAATTTTTTCCTCTATTGTCCCTTTGGCTATAATCTTTATAACACTAACCACATTTTTTTGTCCTATTCTATGGGCTCTATCAGTAGCTTGTTCTTCCACAGCTGGATTCCACCAAGGATCGAAATGAATTACTACATCTGCTGAAGTTAAATTTAGTCCCGTTCCTCCAGCTTTTAAACTTATTAAGAATACAGAATCTTCTCCCTCATTAAATGTTTCTACCAAGTCCATTCTCTTTTTAGATGGCACAGAACCATCCAAGTAGCAAAATGTAATCTGCTCTGCTCTAAGCCTTTTTTGTATATTTTTAAGTACAGATGTGAATTGCGAAAAAACGAGTACTTTATGCTGCTCATCCTCGCATTTATGAAGATGTTCAACAAGAGCTTCTATCTTTGCACTTCCTCCACTATAATCATTTAATAATATAGCAGGATCTAAACATAATTGTCTTAACTTGGTAATATATGAAAGTATCTCTATTTTACTATTCTTAAACTCATCATTTTTTACCTTATTTTTAATAAGCTCCATTGCATGGTTTGCATATGTCTTATAAACTTTTTTTTGCTGGTGTTTTAAATTAACCATTAATGTTTTTTCTATTTTATCAGGCAATTCCTTCAAAACATCTTTTTTTCTTCTTCTTAAAATAAATGGTTTTATAAGTCTATTTAGGTCCTCTAGCACCTCTGGGTTTGCCTTAAGTTTCTTATGATACCTCACACTAAACATTTTTTCATCATATAAGTATCCTGGCATTATAAAATCAAATATAGACCACAAATCCATTACTGAATTTTCTATTGGAGTACCTGACAATGCAAATTTTGTCCTAGCTTTTATCTCCTTAATTGCTATTGCATTTTGAGAATGTGGATTCTTAATATTTTGAGCTTCATCTATTATGCAGTAATCAAACTCTAATGACGCGTAATTTTCTAAATCCCTTTTTAATAGATTATATGTTGTTATAACGACGTCAAATTTCTCTATGTTTTTTATTACCCCTACTCGTTCATCCTTTGGTCCACTAATTGCAGCTACCTTTAATGTAGGTGCAAACTTTTCAAATTCACTAATCCAATTATATATAAGAGATGTAGGTGCTACAATTAAGCTCTTACTTTTCTTGTTTGATAATATAAAAGTAATCGCTTGAAGAGTTTTACCAAGTCCCATTTCATCTCCGAGTATTCCACCAAAACCTAAATAATCTAATGTTTTAAACCAATTAAATCCAACCTTTTGATATTTTCTTAATGTACCTTTTAAATCATCTGGCTGATTAAAATTCAATTTTTCAATGTTTTTGAGTTTATTGTGTACCTCTTCTAGTTCTTTTTTACCTTTTATATATCTAATATTATTATCTTCTAAATAGCTATCTAAGAAAACACCTTTACCTTTTGATATTTCAATATGATTATCAAAACTGTTAGGTGGGGTTATCACATCTAAAAGCTTTAAAAATTTATTGAGCTCTAATTCCTCTAAATCAAGGTACTCACCACTTTTTAGTTTGTAATATTTGATGTTATTCCTAAACGCTCGCAAAATATGAGTAGTTTCTTTTGGCTCAATGTCCCCTATTTTAAAATCCATTTCAAAATAATTATATTTTCCACTTTTAATATTCCCACTAATTCCTTTAGTCCCTAAGGATTTTATGCCCTTGAAATTTTGAGAATAATATACTTCTCCCCTTTCTTGAAGCACTCCTATATCACTTTTAAAAAATTTGAATATATAATCTTCTTCTCTTAAAAAATAAAATATATTCTTTATCTGGGCGAACCCTAACGCCTTTAAAACTCCTATCACCTGAGCCTCTTTTTTAGAGTCTCTATATATAATTTTTTCATCACAATCCTCAAAAATATTAAACTCAAACGTTCCATACTTAACCTTTAAAGTTAATGTAATATCTTTCCCTATTTGGTCAAAATAGAAACTAATTTGACATTTAGCCATTATTATTTTATCCTTAATAGCTTTAGACAACACAACACTCGGTGATAAAAGATTTAGATTTGGAATTAACCTCCTTAATATAGTCTCTTCGTCAATGCTCTCCATAGTTACAACTTTTGCCTCATTAAAAATGTGTAGGTATGGATTTATTTTATAGCAGAAATCATAATCAGGAAGATATATATTGCTTCCATACAAGAATACATCATTCTTAGATCCTAAAGAAATTGGCATTCCACTTGATGACTTTAGTACATAAGTATCTTTAATCAATTTCAAATCAAAATCAAGGGGTGGAGCTTCATATAAAATTTCTGTATCAACTGGTCTATAAAAAAAACCGTCATTTAAATAAACCCTATGCTTAGTTATAATTTCAAAAAACTCTCTTATCAAATATTGAGGTATTTTTATGACTTTCCCATCCACATATCGATCTTCACTTCTATGAATATTTCTTTGTTCTCCCTCTATGGTCTTTAACATTTCAATAAAGTCAATAAGCCTTTTATCTTTTGTACTCAATTTTTGATCTTTCATATTAAATGTGAAATTTTTACTATAACTTATAGGAATATTATTATAACATGCTAATATAAAGTGGTTAATATCTTTTAAAACATAAAGATTACTTGAAGTCATAGAAGTTAGACCTATCTTAAATTCAGCTGTAATGTCGCTAGTCCACTGGTTTTTATTTATATAAACCTCTATTTTAGTCTCATCCTTTTGTTTTTCATCACCTAAAAGCATAGATAATATATTACTTTTATTCTTATATGTAATTGGTTTTACCACATCATCTTCTCTTAAAAGAGGGTGGTTCGCCAAGTCCTCTAATGCTTTATAAAATGTTGCAACCAAATGTTTACAACAATAATTTTCTTTTTTAAACTCATTATTTTCAAAATCAGCACAACTACAAAATGTAGAAAAAATACCTCTTCTGTCTGCATCAACTTCAATTTTTGTGTGATATTCATTAAAAAGTTTCTCTGAAATTACATTGCCATCTACACTTATTAGTTTATCTACATTTGTAATATCAATAGAAGAAACTAAATCATTATTAAGAACTCTTTGCCCTTTTGATCCATTATTACCACTTGTTCCTTCATTAAATATTTGTAATATCATATCCTCATTCAACATATTTTCTCCCTAAATAAATTTTATAATCCTCTAATTATACCATAAATTCGAAAAGAACATAAAATCTTCATTCTATGTTCTTTTCTAAAGGACTACTTAGGTTTTTTTATAGGCACTATTATTTTATCAAATAAATTTTTATTATCATTTATTTTAGTTTCACTTCCAACAACGCAATGCAACTTCTGTTTTATTACTACATCTAGAAGATCTGCTAATTCTCTTATGTCACTGGCCGTCGTTGTTAATACCTCATCACGTATTTTTTGGATGTCCTTTTGTGTAGTACCTGAGAAATACATATTATCACCTAATATTCCTTTAGCATACGGCCCTTTTAAAGAATCCATGCTTCCTATAGTTCCTATTATATAATTAGTCATTTCCTTATCATCTGCCCTAAAATTTTTCAAAAACTTTACTACCCCATCAAATGTATCCAATGTTTCCTTTAAATTTGGGTCACGATAAGAATAAAGTAATACTTCATCTTTCGTGAAACTCATAGAACCACCATAAGCACCACCTTTTACTCTAAGTTCCTTCCATAGATAATCACTGTTTAAAATATTTTCAAGAACTTTCATATGCCCATTATAGTTATATCCTAATTTTTTAAAATTTCCAGCCTTAACCACATATTGCACTTGAGATGGAATAATAAATGCCTCGTTTTTATTTGAAAAATCAAATTTATAAACTTGTTTAGTAAATTTCTTATCATTAATTTTTTCTTTGAATTTGTTGAAATTATAAATGAATTTTTCATAATTTGCCTCATCTCCTGTGTAACTAACAACTAATCCTTTCTTATTAAATACAATATTACTAACATCATTTAAATTAGTTGTTATTTCATCAACGCGTGATTCATAATTATCATCTAAATCACAAAGAAAATTGTAATAAGGAATAATATTTAGGTCTTTATACTTACCGCTACTAGATAAATAAGATAATGTACGATTTATTGCCAGAGTATTTCCTTGATTAACAAACATTGACTCATAATTTACTCTTAATGTTTTAATTAAAGCCTTCATGCGTAACTTATCATTAAATATACTATGATTCATTATCTCGCCCATTAGATCAAACGCTTCTGGCAATTCACTATTAATTGAGCTTGAACTAATACTCATTTTAGGCACATATTCATCACTATTAACATTACTCTTAAATGCCGTTGAATTAAAAACCATACCACCTGTATACTTCATCATTCTATTTGATATTTGCATAGAATTATATTTTTCTGTGTTAACATTACCTAAAATACTAGCGAGTAGTTTTAGATATAGAACCTTATTTTGAGGAACATTTGCACTATCAAAATATAAATTATAATAAGTCATGCCATTAGTAAACATTGGGTGACTTAATACTTTTGTACCTTGCTCTATTTTTTCTATTGTTGGAATTTCCTCTTCTTTTAGTTTTATATCTTTGCGGGTTAGCACTGGTAATTTTGATAAATTTTCTTTTGTATCTACTGCCCCCTGCCACTTTTTTAATTCGTCTGAATCTTTTTTAATAGTAGTTAATTGGGTTTGTGATAATGATTTTCTATAAACTTCTAACTTATTTTTTAACACTTCTTCTTTTACCTCATTTAATCCATTTGATGGTTTTAACACAACCAATGAATTATGTTCATTATCTAACAAATATTTTTGTACTAACTTTTCGAAGTACTTATCAGATAATTTAGATTTTATTTTTTTTAGAGAAGGAGTAATCTCTAAATACTCTGTTGGACTAATATCATAATTCCAGGAATTCAAAGCAGCTAGCATGTAATTCATTCCTCTATTTGCATCTGAATTTTGAGTACGTAAACTTAATTCTAAAGCAGTTAATACCGAATTTACAGTTTCTTTATCAAAACCATCTTTCACAACTTGCTTTAATGCATCATCCACAAGATTTTTAAATTTATATTTTTGTGATTCATTTGCATTAGTTGCAATTATGCTAAAAGTTGGTTGCATTGTTGATGGATTATAACTGGCATAAACGTTTGTTCCAATGCCATTCTCAACCAATGTTTTTCTAAGCGGTGATGATTTAGTATTTAAAAGTATTTCTTGCAGTATTTGAAATCCTAAAATATCCTGCGCATTTGGAACCTTATCAATCACATAATTAGATGATAAATAAGTCATGTTTGATGTGCTTGCAGCCTTCGCTACAGGATATAATAATGTTTTTTCAACTTTCTTTTCATATCTATTTTGCAATTTAATTTTACTGTCTACATTTACTCGTTTTGCTTTACTCAGATATTTATCATTCATAAATTTTAACGAATGATAAATATCTAATTTCCCATATAAATATATAGAGCTGTTTGATGGAACATAATATTTTTTATAAGTCTTTATAAATTTTTCATATGTTAAATCTGGTATATTTTCAGGATTACCACCAGATTCATATTTGTACGAATTATCATTAAAAAGCGATTGATTAATAGCATTGGATAGCAATACTTGTGGTGAAGAATAACTACCTTTCATCTCGTTATATACAACCCCATTATAATTTAGTTTACCAGTTTTGCTATTAATTTCATAATGCCATCCTTCTTGTTTAAGTATTTTTGGATCCTTAGATATATTAGGATAAAATACTGCATCTAAATAAACGCTCATTAAATTATTAAAATCCTTTTCATTCTTACTAGCTACTGGATACATTGTAAAATCTGGACCTGTAAAAGCATTTAAAAATGTGTTTAGAGATTGCTTAGTCATAATTAAAAATGGGTCTTTAACAGGATAATCCTTTGATCCACATAAGACAGAATGTTCAATAATGTGATTAACACCAGTATTATCATTAACTGGTGTTCTAAAACTTATAGAGAATACCTTGTTTTCATCCTCATTTTGTAAATAAATTAATTTCGCTCCACTTTTATTATGCTTAAATATCATAGAGGTAGATTGTATATCTGAAAGCCATCTTTTAGATTCAAGAACAAACCCTGATATATTATCACCAACTTTAATTTCTTTCGTGCCACTAATTATCTCCTTAGTATTGCTAAGTTTTAACTGTGACCCCTGTGTATCTTGTACAATTCGTGCTCCTAATGCGGTTTGTGCTCCTGACATGACTTGCTTACCTAGCGCCACTTGCATCCCTAGAACATTACTAAATATATTTATAAATAATGCTGTTACAAGCAGTATAGATATTTTTTTAGTAAATCTTTTCATTCTCATTTTGTTCCCCCTCAAATATAAAAATCCTTACATAACTATTGTTTTTCAATGTTATAAATAGTATGTTTTATTTGTATTTTTATATTCGAGACAATAATTAGTATATCTACTATATTATTGATATTTATAAGTTTTTTCTTAATTTTATTTTTTATGTTTAGTATTTTATAAAACAAAAAAATCTAGCAGAGCCTACCTCTACTAGATTTTTTTATATTTTAGCTCCTTAAAACTTATCCATATTAACCTATCAATTAAACTTGGTAGTCAAACTAAGTAAATTATGCATTTAACATATTAAGCATATCCTTCTTTTCTTTTGTAAACCTATTGTATACACTTTGCTTTACAGCTTGTGAACTATCTCTAAAATAAACATCAACCTTTTGACGTTCATTATATAAGTCGTTAATAATATTCTTATCATTATTTTTCAAATTAAGTTTTGAGAATACTGATAAAGCACCTGTAACCCCATGTTGAACTACTGTAGACAGTAAACTTTCTTTTAAAGCATCACTTTTCTTACTTATATCAAAACCATACTTTTCCTTTAAATCTGATGCTACTACATCATAATAATTTCCTTTTATACTACTTTGCTGCAATTTTAGAAATTTATCTTTATTAGATAATGCAATATTTGTCCAGGCTGCATCAAAATTTTCTCCAAATTTATTACCATCTTTGGCTTTAGCCTCTGTTAGCGTTTTATAAATCACCTTATCTTTTGTTTGTAGTGAGCTTATAAATGAATCTAAAGAACCACTCTTGGATGAAAATTGCCATGCCCCATAAGATTTTCCGCCATAATCACCTGGTGTACTACTTATTGCTGCTGGATTAAGATTAGATTCATATTTAGCTGCAGTAAGCCCTAATCCATTATCATTATTATCATTTGACAATGATTGGGCCGCATTTCTCATTGTATAATTAAAGTTACTCAGTGACTTTAATGCATCATCTAAACTATAAGAACTTTCATTAGAACTTTCATTAGACATTGCATTAGACATAATCTCTGTAATCATTGAATTTCCTGAACTATCCATCATCTGAATAAGCATAGTTTGAAATAATATTTTTTGATTTTCCGTTTCCTGATTAACACTGCTTGTACTTGTATTAGTGTCTGTAGTATCATTTTTCATTTTTAATACATATTGGTTCAACATCCTATTAAATATAATATCTGAAGATAATGCCATGACTATCACCCATTTTAAATAAATTTTTTCTATATATTTATTATCGTGTATTTCAAAATTAACTTTATTCTTAAAATTAAATTCTTATAAGAATAATAATAGTTCTTTTACACATATTATACTAAGTATGAATAATATGCAAAACAATGCCCATTATGTAAACGATAAATATTAAATAATATATACAATTTATTTTAATTATCTATTTAGATACTTTAATCTAATTCCATTCTTTTAGAATATTTTTCACTTTAATATTAAATAATATTCTAGAGCATGTCCCACTTAATTTTAATTTTAAAATATACTCATATTCTTCAAATTGTAATCCCATCTTTTGTTTAATTCTATTATGTAAAACATCATGAGTATGATCCAGTTCTTCATAAGGAATATCATCTATAAGAAAAAACTCTAATTCTTTTCCAGCAACACCCTTACTTTGAAAATTATTAGCCATTTTTTTAATTATGAACCACTTTTTTATATTTTCATATTCTTTAACCATTTTTTCTAACGACATATTATATATAGCTTCTTCTAAAAACGGAATTTCCTTAAAGCAATTTGCGTTCATAACGTTTTTCTCTATATCTCCAACAAAATAAAACATATTTTTTCGCCTCCGTAACTTGTATATGTAATTTTTCTATTATTCATTATAATTTTATTTTCATAAATATTATAACAAACCTCTGTTTTGTTTTCTATTAATTGTTAAAACCATTATATAAACATATTCACTTTTATAGCATTATTTCCTACTTTTGCTCCATTGTTATTTCCATTTTAAAGTGCTATTATTATTTTATGTATATATGAATGAGAAATTATATTAATCCACTATAAAAAATCACTTTTAAGTCTTGTAGATATATCTACTTGTTCATAAAATAAAATATGATAGGATATGAAATAATGAGTATAAAACATATTACAACACTCGCAGACACAAAATATTTGAAGCTCTACGATGCAAACTATATTAACAAAAACGGAGAATACAAAAATTGGACTATAGCTTCTAGAAAAAACCTAGATACATTAAATAATATCTATTTTAATAAAGCAGAGTGTGCTATAGATGCTGTTATAATTATAGCAACTCACATAGCTGAAGATAAATTAGTGATTATAAAACAGTTCAGAGTCCCTCTTAATGATTATGTTTATGAAATCCCTGCTGGACTTATTGATCCTGGTGAAGATTTTAAAACTACTGTTGGTCGTGAACTAAAAGAAGAAACAGGACTTGATTTAATTAATATTGATTATTCTAATACAAAATCACAGGCATACATTTCGACGGGTATGACAGATGAATCTGCTGCCCTAGTATATTGCACTTGTCAGGGAGAAATATCAAAAGATTATCTAGAACCTGATGAGGATATTGAAGTTATGCTATTATCAAAAGAAGAAGCTAAGCTTTTAATTAATTCTAATGAAAAGATAGATATTAAAGCTTTTCTTTCAATTCAGAACTTTATATTAAAATAAAAACAATTCCATCATAATAAATTTAATTTATTATAATGGAATTGTTTTTTATTTATATTATACATTTAATAACTTGTGAACCTTATCTATTATATTTTTTAAATAGATTATCTAGTGCTTCTCTCAAAAGAAAAGCTTCAGTTTTATCATTCGCCTTAGAGAGTTCAGATAACCTATCAAGTTGGGTTTTAGTGAAATAACTTGATTTTAGTACCATACTTTCTGCCTCTGAAAGACAAATTCTATTTTTGCCTCCTTTTTTAGCTCTAAAAAGCCCACTGTCGGCAACTCTAAAAAGATCAATAACATTTTTCGAATCGCGTGGATAACTAGCAACCCCAAAACTTAGTGTAATATTAATATTTACTGTTGTAGTTAATGTTTTTAAGTCAAAGGTATTATCTGATAAGTATCTTCTTATTTCTTCTAAATCCATAAAGCTTCTCTCTGCACCTTTTTTTACAAGTAATAAGGTAAATTCATCACCACTTCTATTTATTAAATCTGTATCAGATAAATTGTTGTTAAATATAGAAATAACCTTATCAATCACTTCATCACCCACAGCGTTTCCATGAATTGTATTTATATTATTTAAATTATCAATATCACAAGTTACTACGCTAAACGGACCTTCATTATTTTTAATTAGTTCTTTTGCCTTTGATGATATTTCTTCCATGGAAATTAATACTCTATCCCTCATAAATCCTCCTTTAAATACTTATTTTAAAATTTCAGAACTGGACGTCATTATTATTAGAGCATCATTCATTTTAGCAACTCTGTCCTCATTTGTAAGTACAATCAAATAGTCACCGGGGAAGATAACGGTAGATCCTTTTGGAAGTATTTCATGTTCTCCCCGCTTAACTGCTACTAATAAGCAATGCGATGGCCAATTGACATCTTTAATTCGTTTTCCATCTAATGATGATCCCATACAAACTACAAACTCTAATATAGACTTGTTTCTCTTATTATCGAAGGATATCTTTTCGCCTTGATTATGTAGAAACTTTTCAAGTAATGATTCATAAATAGGTTTTGATGCTAAAATATCAGCCACAATATAAGCAACAATAGATACAACAGATAAAGAAAGTAATTGACTAAAGGAACCTGTCATCTCAGTAAGTAGAATAATTCCTGTTATAGGTGCTCTAACTACAGCTGTAAAATATCCTGCCATAGCAAGTATTATAAAATTATTAATATAAATACTATTGAAATTTGCAAAATGCACAAGTGTTATTCCATAAACATTTCCTATTAAAGCCCCGATGGCAAGAAGAGGTAGAAAAATCCCTCCTGGTGCCCCTGATCCATAACACACCATAGTGAATAAAAATTTCACAAAGACTAAAACAACTAAAATTATTAACGTTGGATTTCCAGTAAATAGTGAAGTTATAAGTTCATTACCTCCACCTAAAACTTGTGGTAACATAAGTCCAAGAACAACTGAAATTAATAATGGTACTACAATTCTCATTTCTTTTGGAAGCCATGTTTGGGATGCATATAGATCCTGGGTTTTCAAAAGAATATTATTAAATAAAACACCTAAACCACCAATGATAATCCCTAATATAATTATATAAAAATAATATTTAAGTGGCAATATGGTTAGGCCCTTAAGAACAAAAATTGGTTTTAGGCCCAAAAGAGCACTAGTTACAAAGTCTGCTGATAATGCCGCAGATAACGCTGAAAGGAAAATCAAGGGTGAAAAATTTTTATGAACTTCCTCTAGTGCAAACATTGCTCCAGCAAGTGGAGCATTAAATGCAGCTGCTAGTCCTGCACTAGCCCCACTAGTCATAAGATATTTTTCTTCGATCTTTATTCTTTTAAATACCTTACTAAACCCTTGACCAACGGCAGCACCTAATTGAACAGAGGGACCTTCTCTTCCTAATGAAAGACCTGATCCTATTGTAAGAACCCCTCCAAAGAATTTACCGATTATGACTTTCCACCAATTCATATGTAGTTTTCTAAGTAAAACACCCTCCACTTGAGGAATTCCACTTCCACTAATCATTGGTTCATGTTTAACCATTAATCCTACAATATATCCTATAATTATTAAAGTTCCAATCCACGGTAAAAGAAGTACCGGATTTATAGATATTGCTTTGTAAACATAAGTTACAAAAATCCCTGCTTTTTCAAGCGTATAACGATACAGTACAACTAATAAACCTGTAATAATACCTATCCCTATACCTTCAAACACGAGCTTTAATCTAAGACTGTGCCAGTTGAATAAGGAATTATAGGTATTGTGTTTGTTTTTTGATTCCATTTTATGCCTCCATTACTAGATAAAATAATTGTTATGTTGTTAATATCTTTCAATTATATAAAATATATAACTAAATTATTCATATATATATAATAACATATATATGTTATTATATATATATATGCTAAACTATCTGCAACACAAATATAAAAATGGAGGTGAATTACATTTAATGTTTGCTAAGTATAATATTATAGAAATTTTAAATATAATTGAGAAAGACTCCTTTCAAAGCAAATCTGATTGTTATGTCATTATTCATTACTTTGAATGCTTTTTAAAAGTAAAATACAAAAGAAAATTTACAATTGATGCATATATTAAAGATGTTAAACAATATATTAATTGGTATTTTTCAAAAAGTGTGAATAGATTTTCTATATTAAGTAAAGAAAGCTTTAGTCAATATGAATTTTATTTGCAGTATATAAAAATGTATAAAAAAAACACCATAACATATAAAAAAGTAGCTTTACGAAAGGTTTACAAATTTTTAGTTGAATTTAATCAACAACACATTAATGAAGAATTTGATAATCATATTAAAAGCAATAGAAACCAATACAACTATTTAACAAGATCGTATATAAAGCTGTAATTCATTTATTATCCGCATTAGTATGATAAAATAATCCGCTAATTATCATTAAAACAACTTAAACTGGGAAGAAATAAAAAAGAAAAAAAGAGAAAATAAAATTTCTTAATAAAAAAACCAATAAAATAATTTGCATTATTTTACTGGATTTTCTTTGCAAGTTTACTATTTGATTTGTGGTTTTATTACATCTTTAACGTCTGTGTTCTCATTTTTTTTAGGTATTATCGAACCTTTTTCGCTTGCCATATTTGCAAGTACCATACTCATTATGCCTTCCATTGCATTAGGTGTTTTTCCATCAGCTCCACCCATTATAATAGTTTGAGGTACAAGTGGAGATTTACTTATCTTTAACGCCTCTGCAAATGCTATCATAACACTTTGCCTAACTTGTAAATCTGGGCCACCATATGCCTCAACTAAAGCCTTAGCTGCAGCTCCCTTTGCAATTCCTACCTTTGTTTCTTGCTCTGCAGTAGCATCTGCTACTGCTTTAATATTTAGAGCCGTTGCCTTTCCAACTGTTTCAAGTTTAAATGATTCTGCTTTTGCTTGAAATTCTACCTGTTTCGCATTAGCCTCAGCGGTAAGTTCAATAGTCTTCGCCTCCGCTGCAGCTTGCGCTTCCCTTGTATATCTCTCAGCATCTGCTTCTTGAGTTCTCTTGTATTTGTCAGCTTCTGCAAGTTTTTGAGTTTTAAACGCTAACTGCTCAGCAAGTCTTAATTCAGATTTACCCTTATTATCAGCAACTTCTATATCAATACTTGACTGTGTAAGCGCTGATTGAGCCATTGCTTTTGCCTCTGCCTCATTTAATTCTCTTTGCTTTTCAGCAGATTTTTGCTTAGCTTCATTTGTCTTAATTTCTTCCATAGCTACTTGTCTATCTCTTAACTGTGCAAGAATTTTTTCAATTCTTGTATCACTAACAGATGCAGCTGGTGTTCCAATTAATACCTCTTGTAGCTCTAAATCATATAGTTTAAACTTAGTCTTCATTTCATCTGCTGCCTGTTGTTGAATCTGACTTCTATCTTGAACTAGTTCAATAAGCGTTTTTGTTTGTCCGATATTCTTAAAGTAACCAGCTACCATTGGATCAAGAGATTGTTCTATAAGCATTTTAATATCCCCAAACCTTTGTATAACTGATGACGCTTTTCTATAATCAATGTTAAACACTACAGTTAGTGGTAAATTAGGCTCAAAAGCGTCCTTAGTAATTAAACTAATTTCTTTTAAATTGTCATCTAACTTGTGTACTCCACTTTGACCACTAATCCACTTGAGTATTACATTAGTAGTAGGCACTGGAACAACTTTACCTGCATAAGTATTAAATGCATACTTTCCTGGCATCATAGAATCTCTCCAGATACCCTTTTTCCCTTGTTCAACAAGTTCTCCATGAGAATAACCTGTTCCTGAAACATCTTCACCTTTATCACCAAAATAACTTACCACAACCCCTACATAACCAATATCTATTATGCTTTTAGGTACTATATCAACAGTTGCAAACATTCTATTAATGAAATAAACTCCATCCGTAAGAACTTGCATCTGCTTACCCTTTCTACCATCTGCCGCTAAAAATTTCTCTGGTTCTTGAAAATTGTTATGATAAAATTCATTATCTATACCATCGCCAACAATAGGTGCTATAATTGCTCCATTGTCAGGTGTTGGCCCCTCATTAATAGTTACAATACCTATAGTATCACGGCTAATTGACTTGTTACCTATTTTTTTATATACAGCGTCAATTTCACTACCATCATCCTGTTGATTATATTGCTCCGAAACTTTTGAACTTGATATAACTACAGGGTTAAATCCACTATCTTTAGCTAAATCACTTCTCATTGTTTCTATTTGAGCTGTTTCTTCTTTCGAAGTATATATTGAGTGTACTCTGTCTTTCGTAATTATAATAAATTGGGCTAAATTAAATGCGTAAGTACCCTCACGAAGGATTTGCCTTTGCGGTCCCTTTTGCCCACCATTATTTAAAAATGCTACAACGTCTTGAAATGACTTACTTTGTGGCACAACCTTACCTAAAGTTTGTCCCTCTCCTAAACCTTCTCCAGACCTTGAAAACACATAAGCTATTTGACCTTGTGGTATAGTTACGAGTCTTACCTTTTTAACCTTGTATTTAAAAGGTGTTTTGAAATGAACACCAGCCCTTAATACTTCTGGTTGGTAACCTGCTTCTCCTTTAAGCGCTATAAGACCATCAGCCGGCACTGACCCACCTGAGCTCCACCATTTTTCAACAATACCTACTTCATCTGACCCTATGCTTGTAGCTCCTATGCCATAAATAATTAAAATTAGTACGACAACTACTATACCTGCTATAATTAATAATGTGTACGGAATCATAATTTTCCCCCTTTATCATTTACATATTATATTTTATTATATAAATGATATTAACATACTATTGTACTATATGTTGACATTTTTAAAATAGTATTCAAAAAACATCAACATTCTATATTCTTGATACTTTTACTCACAAGAAATTGTCCTTTTCCCCTAAGGGTGGTATGCTAAATTATATGGACTAACATTTAATAATAACTCAAATGTAAATATAATCAATTTTATTAAAATAAATCATGTAAAGAAAGTAGGGTTCAAAGTGAATCGTTATAAAGCAACATTAATTTTAATTTTAGCTTCTAGCATTTATATCCTTAGCTATCCCTTTCATAAAACTTTTATAGGTGGCCTTATTTATAGTGGAAGTTGTGCTTCTATGATTGGTGGATTTGCTGATTGGTGGGGTATCAATAAATTACTAAAAAAAACTATTCCAAAGAATAAACAAAAGATTTTCGATGGTCTATCTAATATGGTAAGTGATGAATTATTATCTAAGGATACATTAATAAAATTAATTGGTAAGTATGATACTTCAAGGCTCGTTATTGAATTAGTAAAAAATAATACTGAAATGGAGTATATAAAAAATATACTTAGATTAATGATAAAAGATAATATAAAAAAAATAAACAAAGATGAGTTTTTTAAAATCGCTTCCGATTTAACTCTAAATATTTTGAAAAAGACTGATTTGCATAAATTAATAAGTTCAATTATTGAAGTTTCTTTTAAAACTGAGTATAAGGATAAAGTTTATGAATTTATCATAGATGAATTAATACTGTATTCTCAAAGGGATGATTTTAAAGATATACTTATTAATTTTATAATTGATGCACGTGCTTCATATGAAGGCGAGAGCAAACGGAAGAAATTTGTTGATAGATTTAAAGGAAATAATAATTTAGCAATTGGTATCCAAGAAAAAATCAAAGATTTCCTCGGCAATATAAAGAAACCTAATAATGAGAATAGATTATTACTTGATAAGTTTATTTCTAACAAGTTAGATGATTTTAAAAATAATAGTGATTACAGGTTAAAAATCAGGAATTGGAAACTGGAGTTTTTAAAAACCGTCAAAGTTAAAGAATATATTAATTTAATTTGTGAAAACGTAGGTAATAAAATTCTTAAAAATGAGGATTTATATAATAAACCCTTTGTTATCATAGATAATTGGATAAATAATCTATCTGATAATCTCGATACACAAAAAAGAGTTGACTTATTTTTAAAAGGTCTAATATATAAATTTATAGATGCTAAACATAAAAACGTTGGTAAAATAGTAAAAGAGAACCTTAGCAAATACTCAGATACAATGTTAATTGAACTAATAGAATCAAATGCTGGGAATGACTTACAGCTTATACGAATTAACGGCTCTCTTGTTGGTGGAATAGTTGGTATCATAATATATATTATAAAGCACAGTATAGGAGTATAAATATGATGAAAAATAAAAAAATAGCAGATTTATCAGTTGCCTTACTTATATCATTAGTTATAATAATCACTCTTGTTAAAATGAATTTTGGAAGCAATGAATATTTTGAAATGCTAAGTTTTATAATTGAAGCAGCCCTTGTTGGTGCTATCGCTGATTGGTTTGCCATAACTGCGTTATTTAAAGAACCATTTTTAGTAGGAAAAATACCTATAATAGCATCTCATACTGCTATAATTTCTAAAAACAGAATGATTATAGTAGATGCCGTAGCTAACATGGTTCAAAATGAATTGTTAAGTAAAAAGATATTGAAAAATAAAATAGACGAAATTAATATAGCTGATAGATTAATTGAATTTATTGATAAAAATGTAAGAATGAAGAGTCAATTATATGAAGAACTAATAGACTATTTTATAGAAAAACTAAGTTGTATAGATACTCTAAAATTTGCTTTATTTTTAGAAACAAATCTCAAGCAAAAAATTGAGCCCATAGAAATATCCGTTTATATTAATAAAGCTATCACATTTGGAGTAGAAAGTGAAGAATTCAAAGAATTATTTAACATAATATTAGACAATGTAATTGAATATATAAATAATAAAGAAACATTTAAAATATTAAATAAATTCTCCAATGAAATATTAAAAAAAGAAGCAAACAATCTCTTTATGAAAAAAATCATAGGTATTTTAGAATCCGTTAATGCAATAAATACTTCCGACATTTCAACATCAATTCTTAAACAAGCGAATTTACTTGTTACAAATTTAAAAAATGAAGATGATATATTAAGACTAGAAATAATTGAGCAAATAACATTATTATTTAAAAAAGCAAATAAGGATGATTATGTTAAAAGCTGCATAGATGAATGGAAGATAAACATAATTGAAGAAATTTCACTAAAGGACTATTTAAATGTAATAATTAAAAATATTTTAGAGATTATTACTAAAAAACAAGTTTATTTAAGCAATAATTATCTAAATAATTCTGATAAATCAGAAAAAAGTTTATTAGGTAAAAAAGATATTATCTCTATCGTTTCATGGATAAAAAAAGAATTACAATTTAGTTTTAACAATCTAAAAAATGATAGTACTAATAAAAAAACTATGGATGACTTTATTAAAAAATCAATATTCAAATTTATTGAATCCAAATATCAAAATGTTGGAGCTATAGTTAAACAAGTATTAAATAACATGGATGATAACACTTTAAATGATTTTATAATAAAAAAGGCCGGAAATGAACTTCATGGAATTCGTATAAACGGTTGCATTGTTGGTGCCTTATTTGGCGGATTTGTTTTCGCTCTCACTCATTTAGTTTATGATTTTATATTACCAAATATATTCAATATTAAATTTTAAAATATTTTTAAGTGATGAATTGCTCCATCACTCAAAAATATATATTTTATAATTTCCTGACGTTTTTGCATACTTTTATTACTTATTTTTTAGCTTAGTAACTAAGTTAACTTTCTACCACACATAGGACAATAATCAATCTTAATCGTTTGAAATGATATATCATCCCTCTCAGAATGAATTTCATTTTTACTATCATCAATATACCAATTATTATCCCCTGTTGTACCTAGTAGTTGTTTGCCATCCTTACAATAAGTACAACCCTTTGTATTCGTTAGCTGAATATTAAAATGTTCTTTATGATTATCCATAGTAACACTATAGCCCATAATATTTACTCCTTTTTAATTTATTTAGATTAGCCGATTGCGCAATTCTGCAATCATTGAACCGCCTAACTTTTAAGCCGTTA
>ERZ1463037.53-NODE-53-length-19552-cov-12.682720_pt1 | contig 19552 bp, 20 predicted proteins | sample MGYA00564484_ERZ1463037 | MGnify/ENA primary metagenome ERZ1463037 (study PRJEB39244, sample SAMEA3635151) | Helicobacter pylori | study: EMG produced TPA metagenomics assembly of PRJEB11511 data set (Assembly of a 5300-year-old Helicobacter pylori... | reverse complement strand
AGTCTTGTTGGTGGAATAACTCAAATATTAAGTGGAAAGAAAAATTTATCTAAAGGCGTTAAAGTCAATGTTGGAGAAAATAGTGCAATAATTGATTTACACGTTGTAGTTGAATATGGTATTAAAATTCCAGAAGTAACTGAAAAAGCACAAATAAATGTTAAAAAATCCGTAGAGCTTATGACAGGACTTGCAGTATCATCAGTAAATGTGTATGTTCAAAATGTTGTATTACCTAAAACAGAAAAGCTTGAGGAAATAGAAGCATAGTAATAAACACCCTCTCTAATCGGAGGGTGTTTATTTATATGTTTGTTATTCTTATAATAAAGTATAGTATCGGATTGAAAAATTAGGAGGATTACTAATGAATAGAAGAAAGTCAAGAGAAACAGCAATGAAATTACTTTTTGAAATGTCAATAAACAAAGAAAAATACGAGGATATAATTGAAAACTTTAAAGAAAACACAGATGTTGATTTAAAGGACCTTGATATGTCATATATCACGAAGGTATTAGCTGGTATTCACGAAAATGGTAAAGAGATTGATAAAAATATTGAAAAATATTTAATTAAATGGAAATTAGCTAGGTTATCAAAAATGAATTTGGCTATATTAAGAATAAGTACATATGAAATATTATATGAGGAAGAAATACCTAATAGGGTTTCTGTAAATGAGGGAATAGAACTTGCAAAGATGTATGGTGAGGATAGCTCTCCAGCCTTTATAAATGGCATACTTGCGAAGATGATTTAATATATTAGCAGTAATAAGATAACTAGTCAGTATACTAGCCTATATTGTGACTTATTTAGTCTATGGAACATCTGATAGTACTAACTATTAGATTAGATTGACTTTGTAATGACGCAAGAATTGACGTGTATATCTGATTAGTTTTTTTATTTTGGAAAAAATAATTAAAAATATGTTAGAATATTCTGGTACTAGTTAATATTTTAAAATGTATAAAAGGAGAAAATTATATGGGTATTAGAGTAAATGGTAAGACAATAGTTGAAGTCTATAGAGATGAAATTAGAGCTATTATAAAGGATGGTATTAATAGAGGGCTTAGAGCACCATCAATTAAAACTATATTGGTAGGCTCTGACGGAGGTTCTTTATCATATGTAAAAAGCCAGAATAATTTATGTGACAAATTAGGGATATCTTACACTTGTATTCAATTAGAGAAAGATACAAGTCAAAAGGATATAATAGATGTTATAGAAAAATTTAATGAAGATACAAGTGTCGATGGAATAATAATTCAATTACCTTTACCTAAAAATTTGAATGAGAGAGAAATTACTTCTAAAATTTCATATAAAAAGGATATTGATGGATTAACAGATGTAAATATGGGTAGATTTTATAAGGGAGATAAAAGCTTTATTCCTTGTACTGCATTAGGGGTCATTGAAATGATTAAAAATACGGGATGTGATATTAAAGGTAAACATGCAGTTGTTATTGGCAGAAGCAATATCGTTGGAAAACCGGCTGCTCAATTATTGCTAAATGAGGATGCTACTGTAACGATATGTCATTCAAAAACAACTAACCTTGCAGAAATTTGTAAAACGGCAGATATAATAGTTGCAGCTATTGGTAAACCCGGGTTTGTGACAAGTAAATTTGTTAAGGAGGGAGCAATTGTTATAGATGTTGGAACTACAATGGTAAACAATAAAATTACTGGAGATGTAAATTTTTACGATGTTATTGATCATGCAAGTTTTGTTACCCCAGTTCCGGGTGGGACGGGACTGATGACGACAACGATGCTTATAAAAAATGCTTGCGCTTCGTGGAGGGATAATGTTTATTAAAGTAATAACAGTAACGGCTCTTAATGGGTATATTAAAAAAGTAATAGATAGTGATTTTATATTAAATAATGCCAATGTTAAAGGAGAATTATCTAATGTAAAACTTCATAGTAGTGGACACATATATTTTTCATTAAAAGATGAGTTTGGAAAAGTAAATTGTGTAATGTTCAAATCACAGGCTCAGAAACTTGTTATTATACCTAGGGATGGTATGAATGTTATAATTAGAGGGCGAGTTTCCGTTTATGAAAAGGGCGGAGCATATCAAGTCTATTGTGATTCTATGGAGACAGATGGAGAAGGTCAATTATTTTTAGCTTTTCAAAAATTAAAAGATAAACTATATAAATTAGGGCTATTTGATGAAGAGCATAAAAAAATAATACCTTCATTTCCTAGAAGAATAGGTATAGTTACATCACAAACAGGTGCTGCAATTAAAGATATTATTAATGTTGCAACAAGGCGTAACTCTAATGTTAACATGTTAATATATCCAGCTCTAGTTCAAGGAGTAAGTGCTAGCACTGAAATTGAAGAAGGTATAAAATATTTCAATAGCTCAAAAAATGTTGATTTAATTATTATTGCAAGAGGTGGAGGCTCTATTGAGGAATTATGGGCATTTAATGAAGAAAATTTAGCTTATGCAATATATAATTCTAAGATTCCTATAATTACAGGTATTGGTCATGAAACGGATTTTACTATAGCAGATTTCGTGAGTGACCATAGAGCTCCAACTCCATCGTCAGCTGCAGAAATAGCTGTGAGAAATTTAAAAGATTTAAATAATGAAATTAAATCACTTAGAGAACTTTTACTAAGATGCGCGGAATTTAAGGTTACTAAAGAATATAATAAAATTAATTTAATAAGTAATACTTTGAAAGTAAATAATCCTTTGAATTTTATAGTTAACCAATATACTCATATAGATAACTTAAAAGAAAATTTGAATTATAAAATTAAAGCAAAGATTTCAATGGAAAAGCAGAAACTTTCAAAATTAAATGCTCTAATGCATGCACATAACCCTTTAAACGTATTGAACAGGGGATATGCAGTACTTCAAACCCATGAAAATGATGTTATTAGTGAAATTAGCATTTTAAAAAACAATAAAGAGATAAAGATTACATTAAAGGATGGCACTGCTAGATTTAATATAAGCAATTTGGAGGAGTTATAATGGCAAAGAAAAAAGAATCTTATGAAACTATGATGGAAAGGCTTGAAAAAATTGTAGAAGTGATGGATGGAAATGAAGTAACACTTGAAGGGACAATGGTAAATTATGAGGAAGGTATTAAGATATGCAACGATTTGTATAAAATTCTTAATGACACAGAAGGTAAAATAAAAATATTAACAGCGGAGGGTGAAAAAGATTTTATTGCTAATGTAGAAGAGATTAAGAGTTAAGTATTCTAATGTGTTTTAGAAACTATAATGGAAAGAAGGAATAAAATGAATATGCAATTGATAAAAGAGTCTGTGGAAAAATGGATAGATGATTATTTTAAAGATAAGCCTGAAGATAGTAGTAAAAACTTTGAGGCAATGATTTATAGTTTAAAAGTAGGAGGAAAAAGAGTTAGACCAATTCTAATGCTTCTTACTTATGGCATGTATAAAAATGACTATAAGAAAATACTACCATTTGCTGCAGCTCTTGAAATGATTCATACATACTCACTTATTCATGATGACTTGCCTTGTATGGACAATGATGATTTACGTCGTGGTAAACCTACAAATCATAAAATCTATGGAGAAGCAGTTGCAGTACTAGCGGGTGATGGATTATTAAATGAGGCTATGATAATAATGCTAGATCAATGTTTAGATGGAAGTTTAAATACAATTAAAGCAAGTAATCTTATAGCAAAAGCTTCTGGCGCGCAGGGGATGATAGCTGGGCAAATTTCTGATATCTTAAGCGAGGGCATCACAATATCAGAAGAAGAATTATTGTATATGCATAAAAATAAAACAGGAGAATTAATAAAAGCTGCTGTGGTATGTGGAGCAACACTTGGAAATGCTGATCAGGGCGATTTAAGTTATTTAAAAGAGTATGGAGATAAATTAGGGCTAGCATTTCAAATAAAGGATGATATATTAGATGTAATTGGTGATGTTTCTATTTTGGGAAAAAACATAAAAAGTGATGAATCTAATAATAAAACCACATTTATAACAATGTATGGTCTAGAAAAATGCATGCAAAAGTGTAATAATTTGACTCAGGAGTGTTTAAAATTATTAAAACAAGTTAAGGTAAATACCGAGAACTTAGAAGAAATTACAGAATTTTTATTGAAAAGGGAATATTAAAAATAAAAACTATTATTTTAAACTGGTTTTTAATTATAAGTATTTCATAAATGTAAGTAATTGGAAATTAAAGTCGAAATAGCTTTTGAATTAAATAATATTATATGATATAATATTTCCATAAATGTGGGTTAAATAATATATTTTATAAAAGAGGATAGATATATGAGTAAAATACTAGAAAATTTTAATGATATAAATGAAATAAAAAAAATGACGATACAAGAGTTGAATGACTTTGCAAAAGAAATTCGACATTTTTTAATTGAAAAAGTATCAAAAACTGGAGGACATCTAGCTTCTAATTTGGGCGTAGTGGAATTAACATTAAGCTTATATAATGTTTTTGATTTTGATACAGATAAATTAATATGGGATGTAGGTCACCAATCTTATGTACATAAAATTCTTACGGGAAGAAAAGATAAATTTGATCTACTTAGAAATTATGGTGGATTAAGTGGTTTTCCGAAAAGAGAAGAAAGTAAATATGATATTTTTGATTCTGGACATAGCAGTACTTCTATTTCGGCAGGGCTTGGCATTGCTAGGGCTCGCGATTTACAAAAGGGAGACTATAATGTTATTTCAGTAATAGGCGATGGTGCACTTACTGGTGGTATGTCTTTCGAGGCATTAAATGATGTAGGATTTAGGAAAACTAAGATGATTATTGTGTTAAATGATAATCAAATGTCTATTTCTAAAAATGTGGGTGGTATATCTAAGTATCTAAGTCAGTTTAGGATTGACCCAACTTATAATAGAATTAAAAAAGAAATAAATTCTACACTTAGGAAAATACCTAGTGTAGGTGATGGAATGGTTAATTCGATTCAAAAGCTTAAGAATGGAATTAAGCAGGTAGTAGTTCCTGGAATGTTATTTGAGAATATGGGTATAACTTATTTTGGACCTATAGATGGACATGATATTAAAGAAGTGAGTAAGGTTTTGAAACTTGCAAAAAAAATAGATGGACCTGTGATTATTCATGTAATAACTAAAAAAGGCAAGGGTTATAAATTTGCTGAAGAACAGCCCAATAAATATCATAGTATGGGACCATTTAATCCAGCAAATGGAGAGTTATGTAGTGGTCACAAGGAAAGTTATTCTGGTGCATTTGGTGAGCAGATGGTAACTCTTGCAAAGGAGAACAAAGATATAGTAGCAATAACAGCGGCAATGCCTGAGGGCACAGGACTAGAAGCGTTCTCAAAAGAGTTTAAGAATAGGTTTTTTGATGTGGGTATTGCTGAGCAACATGCGGTTACTATGGCTGCAGGAATGGCATCACAAGGACTTAAACCAATTTTTGCAGTGTATTCTACATTTCTACAGCGAGCATATGATCAAATTTTACATGATGTATGTATTCAGAAATTACCTGTTATTTTCGCAATTGATAGGGCAGGTATTGTTGGACAGGATGGAGAAACACATCAAGGGATATTTGACTTATCATATTTATCTCATATTCCCAATATGACAATTATGGCGCCTAAATGTATAGGAGAACTTAAGAAAATGCTTACATTTGCAGTTAAACAAGATTATCCAATTGCTATAAGGTACCCTAGAGGTGGAGATAATTGTAATGTTAAAATGTCTCCTATTATTGACTTTAAGAGGGGAAAATGGGAGACTCTGTTTGAGGGTGGTAAAATAGCATTTATAGCTACAGGTAAAATGGTTCAAAATGCGATTTTAGTTAGAGAAAAATTATTAAATATGGGAATAGAAGCTACTGTGGTTAATGCATGTTTTATCAAGCCTATTGATAAAATGTTAATATCAAAACTTGTAGATGAAAATTACTCTTTAGTTACTATAGAGGATAATATAGTTCATGGTGGTCTAGGTTCTTTGGTATTAGAATATGTGAATTTATTGAACAAGAAGGTAAAGGTAATTAATTTAGGATTTAATGATGAATTTATTCCTCACGGATCAGTTGATATATTGTATAAGTTATATAAACTAGATGTAGATGGAATTTTTGATAGTATTTTAAAATTAGTCTAGTAATGATTTTATTGGGGTTTAAGGAGTTTTTTTATGATAGAAAATAAAGAGAGATTAGATGTTATTGTGGTTGAAAGAGGTATTTTATTTTCAAGAGAAAGAGCAAAAGAAAATATTATTGCTGGAAATATATTTGTCGATGGTATTGTTACTACTAAATGCGGAAAAAAAATTGATGTTACATCTAGTATTGAGTTTATTGGAAAAGACATCCCTTATGTTAGTAGGGGGGGGCTTAAACTTCAAAAGGCTATAGATACCTTTAAGATTGATCTTAAGGACAAAGTCTGTCTAGACATTGGTGCATCTACAGGAGGATTTACAGACTGCATGCTCCAACATGGAGCATGCAGGGTATACTCAATAGATGTTGGAACAAATCAGTTAGATGATAAATTGAGACTTGACACTCGAGTAATTTCTATGGAGAAAACAAACATTAGGTATTTAAATGAAGACAGTATTTGTGAACTTGCAGATTTTGCAAGTGTTGATGTGTCATTTATATCGCTTGAAAAAGTTATTCCCAATTTATTGAATCTATTAAAAAATGATGGTAGTGTTGTGGCATTATTAAAGCCACAATTTGAAGTAGGTATAGGTATAGTAAATAAAAAAGGCGTGGTCAAAAAAGCTAGTGACCATATCGATGTAATAGTTGGAGTACTAAAACTATTGAAAAACCTTAATGTAAAGGTTATTAATGTTGATTATTCATCAATAAAAGGGCCTAATGGAAATATTGAATATTTGATTTATTTTACTAAATCAAAAGGTGACTATATTGATTATGTTGAAGATAATGTAGCATTATTAGTTTCGAAGGCTCATAGAAGTTTAAATAATGTCAAAGGGGAATAATAAATAGTTTATTTGTGTTAAAGAACATGGCAAGGAGGAAATATGAAAAACATTGGCATTAATATAAATACTACTAAAGATAAGGATGGAAAAATCGGTAAATATGTAAAAAATATTATTAGTCAATATATTGATGATATTAATATATTTGTTTTTAAAGATTCCATTGGGCTTGAAAATATTAAATATAATTATTTGGATATTATTGTAGCTTTAGGTGGAGATGGTACTATCTTAAGAACATCTCGAAATTTAAATAATTCAAATATTCCAATACTAGGAGTGAACATAGGAAACTTAGGATTTCTATCCAGTGTGGAACTACTAGAATTTGAAACTGCTATAAAAAGAGTTATTGAAGATGATTATTATGTAGAAGATAGAATGATGCTTAATTGCACTTTGCCAAATAGGCATGAACTTGAAAAATACACGGCACTTAATGATATAGTTGTATCAAAGGGAACACTTGCAAGAGTTGTTAAATATGAACTTCATATAGATAATAAGTTTTACATCGATTTTACAGGTGATGGACTTATAATAGCTACCCCAACAGGATCTACAGCATATTCTTTATCAGCAGGAGGCCCTATAATATATCCTAACCTAGATGTTATAGAGGTAACACCTATTTGCCCATTATCGTTATCAATGAGAACTATAGTGCTTGATAGTAAAAGCAAAATATCTGTAAATATAAAATGTGAACATGAAAGTATATTTTTGACTTTAGATGGTCAAAGAGCAATAAAACTAAATAGTTATGAGGAAATACTAGTAAGTGTTTCACAGCAAAAATGTAGATTAGTTAAATTTAATGATTATAATTATTTTGGTATTCTGAGGAAAAAAATAATTTCTAGAACAACAGATTGTGAGGGAGAAAAAGATGAAGATATCGCGTCATGCAAAAATAATTGAGATCATTCAGTCTAAAGAAATTGAAACTCAAGAACAGTTAGCACAAGAATTAAAAAATAGTGGGTTTGATATTACTCAAGCAACTGTTTCTAGAGATATAAAAGAACTAAAATTAATTAAGGTTATGAATGCGTATGGAACTCACATATATTCGACTAGCTCGCCGGGTGATAGCTTTTTATCTAATAAATTGGTTAATATTTTTTCTCAAACCGTTTTGTACGTTGATCATGTAGACAAATTTATAGTACTTAAAACTATATCTGGAGCTGGAGCCGCAGCAGCTGAAGCATTAGATTCTTTGAAGCTTAATGGTATTGTAGGAACTGTTGCTGGGGATAACACTGTTTTTATTTTAGTTAGAAGAGAAGAAGATGCGAAAGAAATAATTCAAAAGGTTAAAAAAATGATTAGTGAATAGGAGGAATTAGTATGCTCCTACAATTAAATATTATGAATTTTGCCCTAATTGAAAAATTAAGTATTAATTTTGAAAGAGGTTTTAATGTTCTTTCAGGTGAAACAGGAGCAGGAAAATCAATTTTAATTGATGCTATAAATTATGTGTTAGGTGGTAAATTTAATAAGAACTTAATTAGAACAGGGGAAAATAAAACTTATGTAGAGGCCATTTTCACCATCGATACTCAAAATAATAAAGATGTTTTAGAGGAGATGGAGATTGATTATGAGGATACAGTATTCATAAGTCGTGAAACTTTTCAATCTGGAAAAAGTATTGCTAAAGTTAATGGTAAATCATTGTTACTATCGAAAGTTAAATACATTAGTAAGAATCTATTAGATATCCATGGGCAACATGATAATCATAACCTATTAGATAAGGCTAATCATATATTTTATGTAGATTCTTTTGGTAATGATAGACTTAGGGCTGCTATAAATGAATATAATGATAAATATATAAGAATGATAAATATAAAAAATAGAATTCTTAAACTTGAAGGCAATGAAGGGGAAAGAGATAAGAGAATTGATTTTTTAAATTATCAGTTAGAAGAAATTAAAAATGCAAACCTCAAAATCGGCGAGGATGAAGAACTTTTGGAAAAATATGCAATAGTTAGTAATTCGGAAAATTTAGAGAAACATTTATCTAAAAGCTATCAATTGTTATATACAAGTGATGAGGGAAATACCTCGGTATTGTATAATTTAGCTATGGCGATAAAAGAACTTCGCACTATTGAAAAACATATGGATAAAATAAAAGTAGTTACAGATTCTATTGAAGAAAGTTATTTTAATATAGAAGAAAATATCACAGAACTTAGAGATTTAAAAGAAACAATTTATTATGATGAAAAAGAATTGGAATATATGAATAGTAGAATAAGTCAAATTAATAATTGTAAGAAGAAGTATGCACCAACTATAAAAGAAATTTACCAATATAGAGATAAAATTGAATTTGAGTATGAAGAATTAATTAATAGTGGTGAAATAATTATTACTATTAAAAAAGAAAAAATAGCTCTTGAGGGACAAATGAAAATTATAGGGAATGAAATACATGAAATCAGATGCTCTACAGCAAAAAAACTTCAAGATAAAATAAAAGATGAACTTAATTATATTGGACTTGAAAAAAGTAAGTTTTTCATAGAAGTGAAACTTACAGATGAATTTTATAAAAATGGTTGTGATAAAGTTCAATTTTGCATAGCTACTAATCCTGGTGAGCCATTAAATCCTTTAGAAGAAATAGTGTCTGGAGGAGAATTATCCCGTATCATGCTTGCACTTAAAACTGTATTTGTGGATAAAGATGAAATACCAACTGTTATATTTGATGAAATAGATACTGGAATTAGTGGAAGAATTGCGCAATGTGTCGCAGAAAAAATGTATCTAATATCATTAAAACATCAGATTTTTTGTGTGACTCACTTGCCACAAATAGCTAGTATGGCTGATATAAATTATTTGATATCTAAAAATGTTATAAATGATAAAACATATACTAATATTATACGAATGAATGATAAAGAAAAACAACAAGAAATAGCTAGAATGATTGGTGGCACAGAGGTCACTAAATTAACTTTAGAAAATTCTAAGGAAATGATCATATTGGCTAATAATCGAAAGAAAAAATAGTTTTGATTTTATAAGAATCTAGTAATAAAAATTTATATAAAGGAGAAAATAAAGTCATATATATGACTTTATTTTTTTTGCTTTTAAAGTCAGAATAATTATAAGCCTATTACTTTATTGATTTATAAATATTTTATAGAGGTTTAAATATATAAAATATTTTAATTAAATTCAAATAAGGATAGTATTGCATTAATTATATAATAATTGCAATATAGAAGAAATTTTTAAATTCATGATAATTTAGTTTAGAATATATGTCTTTGACTATTTTTGAATTAATATTATAGCATAATATGGAGATTTGGAGGGTAACTTAAATTTATATTTATAAGAGAAGAAGGAGGTAAAGCTTATGAAAAAAAGATTGAATATATTTTGTTTACTTATGACATCAATACTAATAATAGCTTTAGGTGTCTGTTTTAAAAACAAAAGTATAGCTGTTTCTATTTTTGACAAACCAAGTTCAATATCATATTCTAAAAACATTATAAACTTAAAAGCAAATACAAATAATGCTCTATCTAATAATTATATAATTAGAGAAGAGAAAAAATTAAAAATTGATACAAATGACTTATTAAAAATAAATCCAACTTTTTTTAAAAATAATCAGAATATAATGGTTTATCCAGGAGGTCAACCAATTGGAGTTAAACTAAACACTAAGGGCGTTTTAGTAGTAGCTTTATCTGATATTGATGGTGTTAATGGTAAAATTCAGAGCCCTGCTGCAACTGCAGGTGTAGAAATTGGAGATAGTATAATAAAAATAAATAATATTGTTATAAATCATGCTGAAGATGTAAGTAGGTTTATAAATAAAGGGAAAAACACAGAACTTACGCTTAAAATACAACGTAGAAATAATACAAAATTTTTTGATATAAAGGTTAAGCCCACAACAGATTCAGCAGATGGTAAACAAAAAATTGGCTTGTGGGTACGTGATTCTACTGCAGGTGTTGGTACCTTAACATTTTATGATAGCAAAAACAATAAATTTGCAGCTTTAGGTCATCCAATTACGGATTCTGATACTGGAACAATATTAAGCGTTAATAATGGTGTGATAATATCTTCTAATATAGTATCTATAAAAAAGGGAACTAGAGGAACTCCAGGAGAATTGAGAGGTATTTTTATAGATGAAAACAAAATAAAAGGTCAATTAATTAATAATACAGAATGTGGCATATTTGGAAATGGAACTAAAAGCCTTATAAATAATAAATTTAACAAACCTATGAAAGTAGGTCTTAGAGATGAGATTGAAGAAGGAGATGCACAGATTTTAACTACTGTAAATGGCAATGAGCCGGAATTATTTAAAATAAAGATTCAAAAACTATTACCACAAGATAAAGCTGGTTCAAAAAGTATGATAATTAAAATTACAGATCCTAGACTTTTAGAAAAAACAGGAGGTATAGTGCAAGGTATGAGTGGTAGTCCAATAATTCAAAACAATAAAATAGTTGGAGCAGTAACCCATGTTTTAATTAATAAACCTGATGTTGGATATGGTATATATATCGAATGGATGCTGAAAGATGCAGGCATTTTATCAAAATAACTAGCATTATCTAAAAAAAAGAGGTAAAATGGACATAATAGGATATAGGATAGCAGATGTTATCCTATACATTACAAAATTATGATAAATTATCATTTGCTTGTAATATTTTGAATACATGAAGGAATTGTAATTCTTTTGTAAAATTAATATTTATCAAGATATGGGAATTCATTTATAAAGGGGAGTTAGAATATGGAAGAACCAAGAATTAGTGTTCTTATTGCAGATGATAACAAAGAGTTTTGCAATATTTTAAATGATTATTTGTTAAGCCAAAGAGATATTATGGTTACAGGTATTGCAAAAGATGGAATAGAGGCTCTTAAGTTAATAAAAGAGAGAAAACCTGATTTAGTAGTATTAGATATAATAATGCCACATTTAGATGGTCTTGGAGTGCTTGAACGATTGGGTAGTATGGACCTTAATCCAATACCTAAAATAATAGTCTTATCTGCAGTGGGACAAGATAAAATAACGCAAAGGGCTATATCACTCGGAGCAGATTATTATGTAGTAAAACCATTCGATATGGAAGTTTTTACAAAGCGAATAAGGCAGATGTTTAACAATACAATTTCAAGTGATAATAGTAAAAAATCAATTCCTTTTATTGATACAACTCAAGCTAGAAATAGTAACCGTAATGAACCAATGGACTTAGAAGCTGAAATAACAAATATAATACATGAAATTGGAGTACCAGCCCATATTAAGGGATATATGTATTTAAGAGAAGCAATTACTATGGTAGTAAATGATATTGAACTCTTATCTGCAGTGACAAAAGAATTATATCCATCTATTGCTAAAAAGTTTAATACAACGGCTAGCAGGGTGGAGAGAGCAATAAGACATGCTATAGAAGTAGCATGGGGACGTGGTCAAGTTGAGACGATAAACAAAATATTTGGTTATACTGTACATAATGCTAAAGGAAAACCAACTAATAGTGAATTTATAGCAATGGTAGCTGATAAGTTAAGATTACAAAATAGAGTTAGTTAAATAAATTAAGGGCATTCTTATATCAGTAACTGATATGGAGGTGTCCTTTAATTTGTTTATATTAAAGAAATGTATTTATTTATAAAGTAAGAATAAGTATAAATAAATTATGATATAATGTTGTAAGAGGTGATAATATGAACTTTGAAGTAGATAATCAGATGGTAAATAAAGAACCTACTGTACAAGCTGGTTCAACAGAACCTAGTAATATGATAATATCATATGAATTTGATTTGTTAGTAGAATCAAGTGGTCTAAGTTCAAGAGAACATTATACATTACCATATATTGAAAATACTAATATAAATGATTATATAGAAAATTTAGCTATTGATACTGGTAAACAGTTAGATAAAAAAGCAAATGAAGCTATAAAGTAAGAGTGTCCTTAATGGATACTCTTTTATTTTGTTTAATATTCCTTACTAAATTTAAAATTTAAACTTAAGAAAAATAATAGGATGTAAGCAAAAGCTCACATCCTGAATATTAATTAGAATTGTAATTATTAAGATATTCTTCAAAAGAATCGTAAATTAAATTGTCATTAGAAATTGAATCTTCCTTAGAATTAAGTTTAGTAGTTAATTTTTTAGTGGGTATTTTTTCTATTTTTTTAGTATTGATATTGATATTGAATCACCTCTATACAAGCATTATAACACAAAATATGTAATTCGTAAAGGATGTCACCTTTATATATTGAATTTAAAGAGAAGAAGTTAATTGAAAAAATGGTTATTAATGTTGAATTAAATATGCATATAAATTCCCTTACTATCATAAATATTAATTAAGATATCATAAGTATTTATTTTGTAGCTACCCGAAAAATGATTTAACTTAAAAAGTTAAAGTTTAACAAAGATATAACTTGGGTGGATTATAATAACATATTATGCACAGTTATAAAAAATAAAACGATTAATAAAGGGGGAAAATATGTCATCTAACGCATTAATAAGTAACGTAAATAAACATATACAAGAAAATCATTGGTTATATATTATAAGCATTTTGTGTATATTTACAGGGATAATTCTAGGAATTTATAGTGTGAAATACATGGGGGAAGTTGAACGAAATGATTTAGTAAATTATTTGACTAATTTTATTGATCCTTTAAACTCAAGTGGGATAAGTTACAAGTTAATATTTTTTCAATCAATTAAGAACAATCTACCAGTTATTGTTTTATTATGGTTTTTAGGTTTAACTATTGTAGGTTTACCAATTATTGTAATAATAGATTTATTGAAAGGATTTACAGTTGGCTTTACATTTAGTTTCATGATAAGTGGGCTAGGGAAAAGTGGAATAGGTATAGCAATACTAGGGGTATTACCTCAAAATTTAATTTATATTCCATGCATAATCTTTGCATCGGTGATATCGATGGAATTTTCTATAATGTTATTAAAAAATAAGTTTAATAAACAATGGACAAGTAGTGTATCTAGTAGAATTATATATTATAGCGTAATATTTATTATAATAATAGCTTTTTTGTTTATTGGGATAATTATAGAATCATATATTGCACCATATTTCGTTAAAAACCTTATAAATAACTTGGGAAGCCTAAGTAAATGAAGAATAAGGACTTATTCCATTTTGTTATGTTAACAATTAAATGTTTTGTTATCTTAATAGTAATTGGAGTTATTCTACCTAAGGTTGTAGATTATTCGCTTGAAAGATTGATTAATAATTCAAAGATATACAAAAACAGTATTGTGGTCTACAAATTAGTTGATAATAATTATAAATTGGCTTATAATTATATTCTTACATTTTATTTGTTTTTTAGAGTCTAATGGATATACAAATATTATATTCTCTATAATATAGGAGATAAATTATGAATGATTTATTGACAATTTATATAAAAAAATTACAAAATAATAATTTGACTAGAAATACGATTGAAGCTTATACGAGAGATGTTAAACGATTCATTGATTTCACGGAGAAAAGAAATGAAAACCAAGAAACAGTTGATAACATAACAATAATGGCTTATTCTGAGTACCTTAGAAAAGAAGGTAAAGCAAATAGTTCTATAGCAAGAAGTATTGTTTCTATTCGAAATTATTATAAATATCTTATTAGGAATAATCTTGCTCAAAATGATCCAACAGCCTATTTTTCTGTCCCAAAAATCAAACGAAATATACCTCAAATTTTATCGGTTGAGGAAGTAGATGAATTATTAAATCAACCAGATGAGTTAACAATTAAAGGGTGTAGAGATAAAGCAATGCTAGAATTAATGTATGCAACAGGCATGAAGGTTTCGGAACTTTTAAGTTTAACAATATATGATATTAATTTAGGCTCTTTATACATAACATGTAACAATGGTAGAAAAAATGAAAGAATAGTTCCAATAGGGAGCCATGCGGTTAGATGTATTTATGAGTATTTAAAAATTAGGTGTGAGATAAACTTAAATAATTCAAATTTACTTTTTCTAAATATAAAAAGTGACAAAATGACAAGACAAGGTTTTTGGAAAATTATTAAAGAATATGCTAAAACAACAAATATAAAAAAAACAATTAATTCATACACAATAAGACATTCATTTGCTGTACATTTATTACAAAATGGTGCAGGCATAAGCACAGTTCAGGAGTTACTTGGGCACAATAGTATGTCAACAACTCAAATTTATTCCACAATAGTTAAGAAAAATAAAATATCAGAGATTTACAAGAACACTTTTCCTAGAGCATAAATATTTTTATAAAAAACAATTTTAATAAAAAATTTGTTTTTATATCTTAAATCGAATACAAAAATAAGAATTCATCTTTACTTGTAAAGATGAATTCTTATTTTTGTTATATAGATGAAATAAATTTTTTAATTATTATAAATAAATAGTGATAATATCAATATGTTTTGGTAAAAATAATGTTATGAGTTTTAATCATTGCAGATGACCTGAAAAATTGTTATCTAGCATAAAGGATTATGAGGAGGAGAAAGATGAAAAGAACATTTAGAAATGCATTGTGTTTAATTTTATTATTAATTTTTACCATGCAGTTTTCGGGTATATCTGCTAAAGCAGCAAATATGCCCACTAAAACAGAAAATAAAGATAATAAAGGCATTGAGGTAAATGCAAGTTCAGCATTATTAATGGAGCCAACTAGTGGTAAAATAATATATGAAAAAAATTCTCATGAAAAATTTGCTCCAGCGTCAGTAACTAAAATAATGACAATGCTTATTGCTATGGAGGCAATAGATTCTGGTAAAATTAAATTAACTGATAAGATTACAATAAGTGAAAACTCAAAAAAAATGGGTGGAAGTAGTATGATACTTGATACAGGTGAAGTTAGAACCGTGGAAGAAATTTTAAAAGGAATCGCTATTGCATCAGGAAATGATGCAGCAGTTGCAATGGCAGAATACTTAGGCGGCAGTGAAGGGGCTTTTGTTAACATGATGAATGCAAGAGCTAAAAGTTTGAATATGAAAGATACTAGTTTTAAAAATTGTACAGGGTTAAGTGCTGATGGACATTTTACAACTGCGTATGATATTTCAATTATGTCTAGAGAATTATTAAAACATCCTAAAATATTAAAATATTCATCAACATACATGGAAACTATTTCTGAGGGAAGGAAAGCTCCTATAGGTCTAGTAAACCATAATAAGCTTGTTAGATTTTTTAATGGATGTGATGGACTTAAAACTGGATTTACAAATGAAGCGAAATATTGCATATCAGCTACTGCAAAACAAAATAATGTTAGAATGCTTGCAATAATTATGGGTGCACCAAGTTTTAAGGTGCGCAATAGCGATGCAAGTATGTTAATGAACTATGGGTTCTCTAAATTTGAGACTAAAAAGGTAATATTAAAGGATCAAGATTTAGAAAAAATAGTTTTAAATAAAAAAGGTGACAAATTTCTAATAGCTAAAGCTCAAGACGATTTACTTATAACTTTTGAAAGAGGTAATAAAAATATATTAACTAAGAAATTTATTTTAAAACAAGGGATAGAAGATTATAAAAAAAATGTAGTTATTGGATCTTGTGAAATATATGTTGATAACAAATTATGTGGCAAGGTTAATATTTATAGCGATAGAGATATTAAAAAGTCTAGGGTATGGGATAATATTATAAATAATTTTACAGATTTATTTGATAGAGCAATTTAATAAATATGTTTTTACAATCATATATTTTAAAAATAAATAAAGTAACTTCTGAGCAAACAGATACTAGCTTAGAGGTTATTTTTTTTATAAAATGTATCATTTTATAAATTTTAATATTATACTTAAATTAAACTTGATATAAAGAAGTAAATTAATGTTCACGTTTCTTTATAATTATTTGTTTATTTAGGAGAGAGTATAAATGCCATTAAGTATAAAAGTAACTAATTTTGAAGGCCCATTTGATTTATTATTACATCTTATAAAGAAAAATAAGATGAATATTTATGATATTAACATTGTTGAAATTACAAATCAGTACTTGGAGTATCTCAGAAGCATGAAAGAAATGGATTTAGAAATGACATCAGAATTTATTGTTATAGCTGCAACGTTAATTGAAATTAAATCAAAGTATTTGTTGCCAAAGAATAAAGAAGAAGTTAGTATTCAGGATGAATATGATGTGGAAAAAGAATTAATGGACAAACTAGTGGAATATAGAAAATACAAAGTTGTGGCTGAAAATTTGAAAGTTATGGAGAAAGAGACAGGTATAATGATTAGTAAAAAGCCAGAAATAATCGAAGAAGATAATCATAATACTAAAGAAGTAGATTTTTTAAAGGATGTTACAATTTTTGATTTGTATAATTTATATAATAATTTAATAGAAAAATATAAGAATAAAATGAATACAGATATTATTGTAAATAAAGAAATATTGATAGATGAATATAAAATAGAAGATAAAATGGAGGAATTAAAACAAAAGTTAAATGATTTTGGGAAAATTCAATTTACAAACCTAATCTATGGTTATTCATCTAAAATAGAAATTATTGTTATGTTCTTGGCTTTACTTGAGTTAATTAAGATTAGGAATGTACGAGTATTTCAAGAAAGTAATTTTAATGAGATATATTTAGAAAGGGTAAATTAATATGAATGTGAATGAATCAAATATTAAACAATTAGCAAGTAAGGATATTTCTACTAATGACATATATTATTCTATTATTGAATCATTGTTATTTGTAACTGGAGAATCATTAAAATTAACAGAGCTTGCAAATATTTTAGAATGTAGTATTGAATTTACAAGGCAGTTAATAAATGAATTAAAAGAAAAATATGAGCAGCAGCAGAGAGGCATTAAAATTATAGTAACTAATGAAGAATATCAACTTGTTACAAAACCATGTAATAGCGAGTATGTTCAAAAGCTATTAAAAATAAATATCAGGCAATCTTTATCTCAAGCCTCACTTGAAACTTTAGCGATAATTGCATATAAGCAGCCAATGACAAGAGTGGAGGTTGAAGACGTAAGAGGAGTTAAAAGCGATAGAGCAATTTATACTTTGTCAGAAAAAAAACTAATAAAAGAAAGCGGACGAAAAAATGTCCCAGGAAGGCCAATTATATATGTAACAACGGATGAATTTCTTAAACATTTTAATTTTCATAATCTAAATGAAATGCCTTCTTTAGAAGATTTTAATAAAGAAAATTTGAAGCCCGAGGTTGATATAAATAAGGTTGAATAAATATTTTAAAGACTAAGTATACACATAGTTATAACCCCATAATAATAAGGATTTTAATTTTATAAACCTTATTATTATGGGGTTAATATTTTAATTTTATAAGTTATTGTATTCATTTAATATTAATTATCATTCATTACATTTTTGTTTATTGTCACATTCTTTATCTTCAGGTTCTGCATCTTTTGTACTTTTATCTTTAAACATACCCTTAATAATATCAATAACTTGTGGTACAGTATCAACGATTTTATCGTATGTATTTTGCTGATCTACAGATAGAAGCCTAATTGAATCGTTTTTAACAACTAAAAATGCAACTGGCTTAACAGTGACTCCAGCACCAGAACCACCTCCAAAGGGATATTTACTAGCTGAATCAGTTGTATTCATATTGTTAAATTCACTACCTCCAGAAGCAAAACCAAAACACACTCTTGAAATAGGAATGATTGTAGTTCCATCTAATGATTTCACAGGATCGCCTACAATGGTGTTAACATCTATCATATCCTTTATACTCTCCATGGTGCTCCTCATTAAATTTTCAATTGGATGATTATCCATGTACATTTCCTCCTCTATATTTTTTTATATTTATTTTGTTAGGTTTTATGTTTATAAGGCAAGGTAATATTATAAATGCCATATAAATAATTTTTACAAAATTGATGTAGATTATACTCGAAATTTCCATATTAAGATTATTTTCTTTAAAATGAGGCGTAACTTTAAGATCTATGTTTTTAACCTTAACAAAATTTATTAATATTAGATACAAAAGGCTATAGGTTGAATGAATTAAACCAAATACAATAGCTACTAAGGCAGCATCGTCGAATCCATATTCTAGTTTAGTATTTAAAATTAACGTTGGCTTAAATCTTGAATTCTTTAATTTATGAATAATTAAATTTATATCTTTAAAAATTAATCGCTTAAAAAATCTTTTTTTAGGTTTTGATTGTGATTTATCTTTTGAATTGTTTTTTAAAGGTTTATTTACCTCTAGTTTCTTTTTATATATATAAATTTCCAAGACTTTGTTTGTGTATTTAAGAGTTATTTTTAAATGGATTGGAAATAATATAATTGTTAA
>ERZ1463037.49-NODE-49-length-20207-cov-9.784637_pt1 | contig 20207 bp, 30 predicted proteins | sample MGYA00564484_ERZ1463037 | MGnify/ENA primary metagenome ERZ1463037 (study PRJEB39244, sample SAMEA3635151) | Helicobacter pylori | study: EMG produced TPA metagenomics assembly of PRJEB11511 data set (Assembly of a 5300-year-old Helicobacter pylori... | reverse complement strand
TCCGCAGACTTAATTTCTGGCTTAGGCTCATCATTAAACATAGTAACCTCGTCATCAGTAATTTTAGGTAACTTATCTCTAAATTTAGGAACTATTCGTGGAGGTCTTGCATTATTTGGATTGCCACTATTTGTCTTAACAGGAGTTATTACAGCCTTAGGTTTAGGAGTTTCATCATCATTATAACCTGGTTTACTAGTCGCTACACCATACACTTTATGCCCAAGTTCATTAATTCTCCTAAATTCAAAACCTTTAGGTATTTCATTTACTCTTCTAGGTTCTTTTGGTCCATCTTGCTTTGCCATGTTTTTTAATTTATACAAGCAAATGTATAAAAAATATAGGCATCTTAAACTATCCTTTATCTAAAACTTTAAAGAAGTCTATAAAGAAACTTGTATCTTGGAATGAATCTGTAAACTTACCTAAGTTTCCTATCTCGATATATTTAAACTTAACTCTATGAATCTTATTGTAAGTCTTTTGAGTTAGTTCAAATTCGCAGTAGTTTTCTTTATCGCAAAATATCTGCCTAAACTCTTCCTTAGTTCCATCCTCAAATACTAAGTAAATAGACATTCCTTTTACGTTTAAACTTAATGGCATAATGCCAAATAACACCGCCGAAACTACATCTTTGTTTATACTATCAGATTTAATGCTAAGAAATACATCTTCTTTTTTAGGTTTATTAAAATTAAACAATAATGAGTAGCTTGGGAATCTTGATGTCTTTATTTGATTAATGTCATAGTCAAATCCGCTTACTCTATCTACTGACATTTGAGCAAAAACACAACTACTTAATAGTAATAAAGAAATAACTGCTAATAATACTTTAATTGATTTCATGATTTCTAAGTTTTAGGTTAGTTAATAATATACTTGTACGATAGTTATTCATAAAAGGTTACAATATAATTCAACTTTGAATTAAAAATTATCTTTTTGTTACAAAGAATGTCTTAATAAATTGACTTACTTTCTGTACATTCTTAGCGGTAGTAGGATTAGTAGCATAATTATTATATGTAAACTTTATTCTTACATAGTAATCTGTTAATCTACCTTTCAATTTATCAATAGGTAAAGAGCTAAACCATGCGCCGTCAATGAATCTATAATTTCTACTTGATGGAGATATGTTTAAATCCGCACTTGATTGATTATCCGTAAAGCATTCTACACTATTCCAATTAGGTCCAATAGCTTTAAATTGAATATTCTGAGGCGTAACAGCTAAGTCTTTATTGCTCTTAATAGCTAATTCTAATTCGTGGTTATAAACTTTGCCATAAAACTTGCAAATCTGAGTGCCAAAGTTTTGAATATAAATTTGATTTTGGCTATTAATTTTTAACCAATAAGTACTACTTGCAAATAAAGGATTAGTATTAGCTACTGGAGGTGGATAACTTGCTATTGTAACCGGACTAATACACACATATTCTCCTTCTCCTAAATTATCTGTCCCTGACGAAGACTTAATAACATCTCCTATTTTAAAATCAGTAGACGGCATTTGAACACCATAATAAATATAATTCTTAGAGTTATTAACGCTTAACATTAAATCATTATGATTATGGTATATCGCAGGCATAAAGTCATAGAATCCTACAATTGCATTTAATACATGAGAATAACCTATCGTAAAGTCTTTTGATTCAATAGTAGTATAACTATTAGGGTCTATCGTGAAATCATCTTTAAACGAATATTTAAAAGTTAAATAAGACATTTTAAATTTAGGGTCATAAGAACCCGTAATGCCATATCCTAATAAGGGTATTTCTGGAATCTTATAATTATTTGTATTATAAATACTGCCACCTGAATTTGGATAAGCGGTACCCTCATTAAATTCTGAGTTAAAATAAGATTGTAACCCTTTAACTAAAGAAATTTCTTGTATCTCTCCACTCATTCCCATAATACATAACGCTCTATTACGCATATCAAACCACGTAAATCCAAACTCTGTTTGAGTTAATCCAAATTGATGTTGATTGCCATAAAAAGATGTAATAGGGTCGAATCTATCTATCACTCCACCAGTACCTATCGTTGTAGATGCGCCACCTGTAGCTCCTAATAATTGCCTTTCTAATACGGGAACCGAGTTAATAGCTTTATTCTGCCATACTAAGACTCTATTGTCTTTAGAGCGTATATTATTAATCTCTCCATATCTACTATCTAAGTCAATAAAATCTGCGGTTAAGAACTTTCTAAAAGAATCTATTGTTTCACCCAAATATTTCTTTCCAGCAAATCTTGCCCTTGATTCAAATTTAGATACAAAAGCGTATTTTGTAGGTAGTGCTGGATATAATATAGCAGAGCCTTCAGAGCTATAACTTTTATTATAAGAATATCCTTCAGGATAGCCCGTTCCTCCTTGAGCATAGGCCATAACTCCTGTTGGATACATAGACTTAGCTGAAATCTTTAATCCTGCCCTTAAATTATAATTTACATTACATTCACAAGGAAAATAAATACCTACAGATAATGGTTCTCCTACTCCTTGTAAATTATTATAAAGTCCATATCCAATGTCTATTAAAGATAAATAACAGTCTCCTCCAAACACTTCTATGTTATTAAAAGTATATTTATTCTGGCCTACATAAGTACCCGAAGCATAAGTTCCATTTAACGTATTTGCTAAAGTAAAAGCATCTATTTTCTGATAATGGCCAGTAGACATATATAGTGTTCCTGCTATTGCGGAATTTGACTGTCCGCCATACTGAGATGACTTATCTGCTCCAGTTACACAATTAGCTATTATCTTATTATCATTGTATCTTAGTGAATCATCTCCGTAACCACCAGTTGTACTATAATGATTTAACTGAGCTGACTTAAATATTATTTTTCTACACCCACTTGAATAACTACCGTTTGGATTACCTAATGGGAATCCAACACCTCCAGAACACACATGATTTGGCTCACTATTTAAAAATACTGGAAACCCAACAGAGCGCTTATTAATATAAGTTGTTCCCGGAGCATCTACGTCAAAAAGAACATCTTCTTCATTTAATCTTCTAAAGCCTTCTCCTTCTGATGAAGTAATTTCAAATGTTCTTGGTGAATAAATGTCGGTTCCAGTTCCTCCAGACAGAGTAAACATCTTCGTAAGCATAAAAGAAGGGTTTGAAGATGAACGTAAATCACTTCCATTTAACCAAAAAGCTTCTTCCATTTTGCCACCTATGTTTCCATAAGGTTTTTCATTATAAGGAGAAATAAATGTGCCTCCAGGTAAATTAGACACCAAGTCATCTGGACATATATATGAATATAAATTACTGTACAAAGAAAATGCATTTATATTTCCTCCAGGAGAAACTGCTACTGGCATAATTTGTTTATTAGTAGATACGCTAAAGTCAAGCATATTTTGCATTACTAATCCTTGAGTAATAATCCTAGCATCTCTTTTTGCTCTTACTATACTAAATCCATCTATCTTATCAATTATTTCTTGAGGTATATCTAATGCTGATATATTTATTGCCGATGCATTTAATACAAAATTACTTTCTGATGATGGATTATTATAACTATACGATTGTAGTAATCCGCCCTTAGCTGGAATACTCATAAAATCAAAATCTTTCAAATATTTAACATAGAATGGATTACCCTTCTTATCAAAGAATAAAATGCCAAACCTATATCTTTCACTACTCCAATATCCTAAATTATGTGAAGATACAGCAGGGTCTTTATAATTCCAAAATGCAGTAGTTAATTCAATAGCATCTTCTACTCTTTTGCCAGTTAAAAAAGACGTGAATTTATTCTTTGTCGTACATGGTCTTACTGCTCCCGCATTAGTAAAATTTATTGTGCTATTTGCGGACAATATAGTTATAACATCACCCTTAAAATATTGAGTTCCTTGATAAAAAACTGTATCTGTATTATCTCCAACTGTAACTAACCACCTTGTATATGGACGACAGCCAAATGCTGGTGGATTTGTATTAGGAATTGGACTAACATCAAATGCCGTGTCTACATTGTTACAATGAGTTGTATCTCCATGCTCCATCATTCTATACGGAAATTGACTCATAGTAACTCCGCTTAAATCTAAATCAAACTCATCTCTTTCAGTTAAGTTCCCAATTAAATTATAGTTTTTATCTGTAGTTAAAGTTTTAACTTTCAGTATGCTTGCTGGAAACAACGTTAAATCACTTACGCTTACATCTCCTAAATTTACATTACCAATATCTTCTATTATCATAGAAGACCCAGTAATTAAAGACTTATTGACTATACTTATAGTTGTAGGTATATCATTTATATTATCATACTCTGCGCAACATAATTCTATTGTATCAAAATTAGTATCAATATTATCTACTTTTACTTTTATAGATTTCTTACTACTAACTAGGCCTGTATTATTTCCTCCACCAACAGTATCTTTATATTTATTACCAGTTAAATATGATGCGAAATTATCTGTTTCAGCGGATATTGGAAAACTTGGATAACTCCAGCTAGACTGAGCTCCTTCTGTAGATAGTGATAATCTATAAAAATAAACACTAGCTCCACATTTCTTATTCCCTGTCCCGTAAGATGAAAATGAAATATCTCCTAATAGCCTGTTAGGAGTCCATGATAATAAATTAATATCAAAATATTCTATTACTTTAACTGACCCAGCAAAATTCGCATAGGAAGTTGTAGTTGCTGTAAATATATTATCTACTATTAATATTGACGGCTTTGTCGGTCCATATAATGTACCTGTTCCAGCAGGATGCTCTACAACTCCACTCAATACCATATATTTTTTACCGACCTGTAAAGATGTAGTATTTATATAATTAGTATAAATATTATTGCCAAAGTTAAATACCTTTGGCTCATTATTATTATCTGTAAAATAAGTTCTTTTAATACTATCATTTTCTTTAAAAGACATACTTTCTATTTGATGTTTTTTAGAAAATTTTAATCCACTATGGTGGTAATAAGGCGTATATGTAGCTGCAAAATCTCCATTACCTCTACTAAATTTAATCAATCCTATTTCTCCATATCCGCCACCATCAGAAGAATCGTTTGTATGAAACACTACTAAATCATCTATAAATGAACTAAATCCTATAGACATTGGAATATCATCACTTATTAAATTAGGAAAAGGAGGTGTACTGGCAGAATATCTTGACGGTAATGTTAGTATATTTCTATTACCATTAGACATTTCAATAGTATAGTGGTTGCCATCATAAGAGATAAGCATGCCATTCTTCATGTTACGATAAGTACCATCCGGCTGTAACATAAAAGAACTATCTTGATGAAGTCCCTTTTCAAACGTATTAATAACTGAATCTGCCATAAGTATTGTTTATATTCATTCCTACAAATAATCCGCGACCAGAATATGGATCGTGCCATAATCTCGCTATCTCTTCTCTCTCTGTTTCTGTTAATTCGCTATCTAAAGCTCTTGAGTGAGCGCATAATCTATCCCATTGATTATAATACCATTGTACCATCTTCATATCCTTTTGTCTCAAAAAGTATTTATAAAGTATGTGGCTTGTTATGGCTTCAATGTGATTTTCTCCAACCTTCATAAATCCATCACAATCTACCGCGTATCCTATAAATTCAATAGTAACTTTACCTTGCTTTGGATTAACCTCAAATATTATTTTATTATTTTGGTAACCATAAGGAATAATCCCAGCGCCAGTTGTTGTTTCGGAACTTGCCGAATCTACTATTAGAAATGTATTACTTGTACTTTGAGATAATTGAACAATAGGATTACTAAATACCTTAGAAAATATACTTCCTACATTCTCACTATGACTCCCTAAGATAGCTCCTTCGACCTTAACACAATTATCTGGCAATTCAGCTAATCCATTACAAATGTCTAATATAGCCCATTGTCTTTCATATTGATAATAACTACCAATTTCTTTTTCCGCTTCATAAGCCCATGTCATAAACATAGGCAAATGCTTATTATGGTCTAATCCAGCCAAATCAATAGCGTTTATAATTGGATTCTTTATTGATATTAATTTATTAATAGACATGCGTTCTTGTAATTAATTTTCCTTTTAATATTCCTTCTTGAACAGCCTTAGTTAAATTCCTATGAGGCTCAAAATATAATCTTTCTTTACTCTTTAATCTTGTAGATTCAAATACAATATCGTAAATATACTCAGATGTACTTAAATTCATATTAGCCTCCGTAACCCTTCCTCCTTTAAACATTAATCCTTTTTCAAGTAATGCCATCACTTTTTTATTTTCTATCGTCTTAGTGGCTTTTATCCACATCTTTGACTGATTATCTATGTTTACTACCTGCCCTAATTCTAAGTTATTAACAATCTCCTCCTCTATATATGCGCTCCAAATTTTATTAATCTCAGGAGTAGTTATTCTTTGTTTAAACTTAGATTTATACATTTTTTTTATTTGGAAATGTAACCTCTCAGTTGTCCACTTATTTTTAATTTGAGGCGCTATCTTCTTCATTGTCCTTTTAATGCGTCATCTACAGAATCATTTACCACATCCGCCACTTCCGATTGCTCTATTTTAAGCTCAGTAGATAATATAGAAATAACTATCTGTCTTGCCATGTGAACGGAAACTGGATAAGGGTCGTTTTCAGTCATTGCCACTTCGTAATTAGTATAAAATAATTGACTTGTACCGCTTGCTATAAACGTAGTAATACCTACCAGTCCTGTAAATATATCTTCTGGTAAATAAGTAACTCCATTATAAACCAAAGAACCCGTAACTCCCTTTACGGTATATAAATACCCTGTTTTAACACCTCCACTAATGATAGGCAAAGTCTTTTTAATCATTAATCCATCTATACTTGCAGGAATGCCTATAAATCTTAATTTAGGCTCTATCTTATTAATATAAATAGAAGTTCCAAATCTTTGGTAATAAGCAAACTTACTCCTTACGTGTTCTTTAGGAATCATCTTCCATATCTCTATAGATTCACGGGTATAAGAAGTCTTACCGCAGGCAGATATAACCTTTAAGCCTAAGTCCAAATTACCATCACCTAATGTAGTTAAGCTAATAACTTCTGGTATTTCAGCTTTAGATATATCGCATTCGCAGAAATCAACTAATGGGTCATCCGCGAAATTCACTCTTGTTAAATCATAAATGCCAAAGTCTATAAGCCAATTTTGGTCAATAACACGAGTAATATTGTATTCTTTTAATATCTCAGATACCCTAACTTGGTCAATTAAATAAGCTAAATAATCCTCGTCAATACGAGATTCATCAGTTCTTGAGAATCTTTCCGCTAATATAAATATAGCATCTACTATCTTTTTACGGGTTATAGCCATTAGCTGTAATTTTAGATTCAAATATACTTATAAAATAAACTGTTTCTAATTCAATTTTGAGTTATTTTTTAATATAATTCAATATTTTTGTAACCTTTTAAAATAACTTTCGTTAAACTATATAATTAATCCAAAAACACACAAAGAAATGAAATACGTCGGAAAACTATATGGGAAATTAGGCAATAAGTACTTTGATACAAGTCATACAAGTGATGACTACGACCTACTTACTGAATCCCTCAAAGAATCTACTGAATTAGCCTCTAAACTTCAATTAGAAAATATTAATCTAATGGCTGAAAACGCGAGTTTACAATTTAGAATGATTGAATTAATCCAAAAACACAAAAAGAAATGATAGGATGGCTTGAAAATTCGCACAAATTAGTTAATATAGAAGATTATGATTTACTTACAAAATCGCTCTCAGAAGCTAACAAACAAAACTTTCAACTATTGCAGGATAAGGTTAAGTTGGAAGGTGAGATAATAGACTTGAAAATTGACTTACAACACTATAAAAAAGTAGCTCAGGATATGAGTAAATTTTAAACAAACAACTTAAAAAATAAAGATGATGCATATAAACAATATACCTTTAATATTTTGTCGATTAACAATCTACTCAGGATTAAATTATAAATGGATAGTTAGACTTAATTTTAAAAAACGAGAGCCTATATTTTTACATATTTTAAAAAGAAAAAACAATTAAAAAATAAATAAATGAAAAAAGTAGTAATATCAAAAGAAGATATATAATTAATTAAATTTATAAATAGGTGTAAACTAACCAGCCAAACGGCTACTAAAAAATAAGGGAATGGCAACAATATATAAAGTTGAAATAGTATCTCATTGGACGGATTACACAAAAGAACAACTTAAAATAATTCTTGAACGTGCTATTAAAAAAGATAAAGCATTAAATAAGTATAAAAATGAAATCACATTAGAAATAACAGAAAGAATTTAAACCCATGAACTACCCATACACATCAATAAAACTAATAGACGGTGAGATAAAAACCGTTGTTAATAAGGAGGCTAAGCCTAATGTTATGATTAACCATCCTAATTATAATGATATAATGATGCTCTGGCAAAAAAACCATGAAGTATTTAAGTTTGCTAATCCACATGAAGAGGGTAATATAATAAGATGTATAGGAGGCATGAATCCTAAAATAAAATACGCTATAGAAGTTACCTGCATCAAAGTTAAATCATTCTTTGATGATGAAAATAAACAACATTCATTTGCTTATTTTAAAGACGATGATAAGGAAAGTATTATAACTTCAATAACTCAAAGAATTAAAGATGAACAACGAAAGCACTCTTCTAATATTGAAAACTGGCATGAAATAGCATCACGTAAAATATATTCAAGTTTTAACATCACTAAAAAATCACACGAAAATGAGCAATAAAACAAAAGAGGAAATACTAAGAGAATGTTTAGGCGAAAATAGTATTGATAATCAGAAAATAAGATATTCTGTATATGAAGCCATGGAAGAATATGCTATTCAATCTCAAGAAACATTAACCGCTAGAATAGTTGAACTTGAAAAAGAATTAACATCTTATCGTTCTTTACTTGATGATTGCTCTGATGAAAATAAAGAAATAAAACAAAAAATAGAATCCCTCACTAATTTATCAGTAATGGAGCTTAGTTGTAAGGAGGATGATTATGAAATTCCACTTATAGGTGATAATGTAATGGTTTGTGGAGAATTAGAAACCACTATAATTAGAATAGAGAATGATAAATATTATTTCTTAGATAATGAAAATATTGAAAAATGGGATACATTAAATGCAATTGAATTAATCCATAAAAAACCCTAACAAAATGGGAAAAACAGCAATAATTATTTACAATGAAATAATGAATGAATGCCCTAAAATAGATACATCTACTCCATTTAAACAATATTTAACAGCTAATAAATTTAATAAGATAACTTCTTTAATATCATTTGAAGAAATGGTTTGGTTTAAATGTAATCCTAATAAAGAATTGGCAAATGAAGTTATGGATATTGCATCTAAAGAAATACTACACAAACAAATTTAATAATAAATAGGATGGAAAATATATTAAAATGGGTTCCAATAGTAGGTACTATATTTACTAATTACCAATCAGAAAAAAATAATTATAAATATTTAATATATCAATCAATATGTACGCTATATTATATATCATTAATGATGTATTTTATAATAACTAATTAACCCCCTAAAAACAGCGTAGTCGCTTAAATTACTTAAACAATCAATTAAAATTAGAAATATGAAAACTATAACAAACGAAATTAAAGCAAAAATACTATTTCAATATATAGGAGCTGACTGTGAGTATAAATGGGACAGAGAGCCTGATATTTTATTGTTAGGAAAATTAACTCTTAAAATATTAGAAAGTATGTACTATGATGATAAAATAATAACTCATTGTTGCGTTAAATTAAAGCCACTATCACAAATAAGTGATGAAGATGCGATTGAAGTGGCTAAATATAGATATAAAGACCCTAAATATATGACTTTTTTGAATATCGGAAAAAGCATCATTAGAGATTATCTGAATAGAGGATTAGCTGATAACAATGGCATGTTTTGTTTAGAATTATTTGAAATAGATTATTTACGCTCAAAAGGTTACGCCTTACCATACTTATATTATTCAATAGATGATTTAGTAAAATTAGGAGTTTACAAACTTATATAAAAAAATACAACAATGAAAAGAAGTAAGCGCATAGAATTAACAGAAAATACGATTAAATATTTAGCTAAAAAAGCAATTGACGAAGGAACAAGTTTTAAACCTTATGTAGAATCTATTTTGGAAAGTTTAGCCAATACACGGTCTGGCAATCGCAAAATCACTTCAAAAGAAAAATAGCGCTCACCGTTGTTAATACAGCCCCAAATATAACAGCTATTTTAGTGCGCTTTTGTTTTTTGACTTCTTTTTTCAGAATGTCGTTAACTGATTTTTGCCAATTATCATGCTCTTGCACTTCGTTAATTATATCGGATTGTTTACGAATTATTGACTGATCCATTTGCATAATAGTTTTATCCGTAGCTATTGTAACACTATCCGATTGAATTACACTATCGCAACTATTAACGGTAGCATCATAGTACTTTAATACTTCGATAGTATCGCATATATGATGTGTAATTAACTCACGGTTGCTTTGCTTTAACGCTAAATACTTCGCCTTATGTATTTGCCCTATCGAATCAAAGATGCGTGCATTGTCTTGTAATAGCTTAACCTGTCCTTTAAGTAGTTTAACCGAATCTAAGTTAATAGTTATAATTTTAGTATCTGGTTCCTTAGGCATTATAGGCGCTTTGCTATCGCATTTATAGCATAGCAAAATGAATATAATTAAACCCATTAAAAGGGTTATGTAGGGTCTTATTTTTTCGTACATGGGTAAAATATAACGTTAATTGATATTAATAGATTTGCTCCAAATGCGTAGTAAATGTTTTTGTTTTTCATACCACAAAGTTAAATAAAAAAACCCAAACTATAAAATAATTTGGGTTTAATTCAGAAGTTTAACCCCTGACTAAATTAAAAAAACTGTGGTATACTTCAAATATATTACTTATTTTCTAAATAAACTATTTATTTTCAGTTACTTCAATTGTCGATGTTGGAGTTTCCTCTGTTATAACCGCCTTTGGCTTTTCGTTAAATATTTGTTTTGTTTGATAACCAGCATAAATCATTTGAGCGGTATATATTGCAACCGCTGCGATATAGTCCATTTTATCATGCTTTAATAGATAATGAATTGAAATATCCAATGCAATATTTGCATTTAAGAAAATCATAAAACGCTCTATTCTTTTAGAGCTAAAAAATGAAGGTTGGTCTGAAAAAGTTAATACGATTTGTAACAAAAACCATTTAACGTATTCCCATTTAGTTTTTAGTTTAGGCATCATAATGAATTTGCTAAAGGGGTTTTAATTTTTAATAAATATTCTCTGTATTTCTTTTGAGCCGTTGGATCATTTGAAGCCCAAGCTCCTGTATCACCTCCTTTAGCTTTTAACCTTTCGGCTACCGTAATCATAGAGGCATCCAAATTAGGAAACTTAATAAACTTTCTTTCGCCTCTCGACTTCATCATTAAGCTGTCATTTTCAAATTGCTTATAAATTCCTATTGGCGCATATTCTGGGTGTTGTTTCCAAAACGAGGATAAAGAACTCCATCCGTAAGGCATAGTTTCAACTGTCGCTTCCATTCCTGGCGAAAAGCAAATTAAGAAATTACCACTTTTAAAATGCTTTGTTTCATTTCTAAAAAGTGATTCAACTTTAATAGCCATTTCTTTACCGTAAAGAATTGCTACTTTTTTTAATGATGCTAAAATTTCGATGTCTGTCATTGTTTTTAATTTTTTAAATAAGTAATTATGCCTACGTTCTGTTATCAATTATAAGTGAAAAAATTTAGGTAAAACATGATCCATAATCCAAAACGTCAAACCGCCTATTACTGCTATTAACCAGTTACCTACTTTTTTAAAAAATTTATGAAACCGACCTTTAATCTCCTCTTCTTTTTGAAGTATCGTTAAAGCCTCCCTAACCTCCCTGTTTATAATTTCCTGATTTTTTAAAATCTGAATTATACCTATCTGGTCGAATTGTTGGTTTCCTGTTACTTTTTCAACTAACTTTTGCACTAACTCGTCAAGTTTTTCTACAATAGGCTCCATCCTATTTTGCGAGCTTTGCATATTATTAATGCCTTGAGCCATGTTTCCAGTTAAGTGCTTCATCTCTCTGTATTGAGTAGATAAAACATTCATGTCTGATTTTACAGAAGCTAAATCATTACTAAGGTTTGTTACTTCCGCTGTTGACATACTTATAAAGTGCTGTTATTATTGTTGCTAAAATCATTATACTATCTCCAATTAATTTAAAATCAGTTTCATTAAATATAAATCTATCAATCACATCAGAAACACAAAAACCAATACCGATAGTAAGTATCATTTTACTAAATTTAGTTTGCTCTAATAAGCTACAAATAGAAAACAAAGCAATTACTAAAGCATAAATATTATATCTAATAGCCGTACATCCATCATAATTTATAGAGTATGGCAATATGTAATTTGCAATATTATAATTTAAAGCAAATAATAATACTGAAAATACTGATAATATATTTATTATTAATTTCATGACTGCGGTCTTGGTGGTGGGTTTGGATTAATTGTATCAGTTTGTTTAATTACCATCTGATTTTTAACCTCAATTAATCTTCCATATTTTTTAAGTACTTCGTTAATTTCTGCAATACAAGCGTCGTCATCTTGTTTAATTTTTTCAGCAATTAATTGTTGCGCTTTTTCTAATTCGTTTTCCATATTTATATGTTTTTATGTAATATTTCTAAATCCTTAATAACTTCATCGGTTTCGCTATCAAAGCAAAAACCTTGAGAAACTTTCAATTGATTTATTATTTTATTTAATAATTCTAAACTTATTTGTACTTGTTCCATGTTTCAAATATAATATTTTTTTATTATGCATTTGCTTTAATTTCAATCATTCCACATACTCCAGTAATATCGCCAGCTACGGCTCCAGTACCAACGGTTCCTGTAACTTTTAATATATTAGTATTGCTTAACGTTAATCCTGTAATTTTAGTTACTTTAGCGTAAGCATTAGTGGAAGCTCCAGTAGTATTAGCGGTTGCTACACACCTAACAGATGTTGACCCGTCTCTTATGATTAATAAGTTTACACAAAAATCGGTTGCCACAGAAAGACTTAATGCGCCAGAGTCAAATATTAAAGTTCCTCCAAAGTAAGCTCTTAATTGTTTAGTTAAACCTCCCGTACTCGTTAATTGTAAACCATATTCAGCATCTATCTTATCCCCATTCATAGCTAACGTATTAGCCAATGTAGTATAAGTGTATATATCTTGTTCCGTTGTAACATTAGTACTTGCAACGTCTGTAATGAAATCTTTAATAGTCCCGCCTAAACCATATCTAACTAGTGAGTTATTTGTTTTGTAATGATTATTTTCGTACTCATATAAGCCACCTCTCGCTACGGCTTCGCGTTGTCCGTTTGTTATTTGTAATGGAGCTGTGTTTGCAGTTGCCGAACCAGCGGATATATGTAATATTGATGTTGGCGTGGAGGTGCCTCCTACAAATGTTTTTGTTGCATTTAATAAAGCATAATCAGAGTTAGTATTATTATCGTCACCATGTAACGTCAGCATCTCTTTATAACCTGCGAAATTATATGTAGAAACATTAAATTTCAATTCACTTGTATTATTTATAATTTTGTCGGCAATCCACGATGTCTTAATAGTAGTTGCGTGATACCATTCCATAGCTGGCGCAATTACATTAGCTCCACCAGAAGTAGTTACCATTTTTATGGCACCACCAAAGTAACTTGGATTTGATACTACGTGAATAGCTTCGTTTGTAGTAGCTCCTTTTGCTAATGTGGGAACGTATAAGCCATATTGATTAGTTATTGTGCCGGTTCCAACTCCATCATAAAAATAGAATCCATATCTATTAGTTAAAATTCCATTATTAACCGTTGGGGCATCAGCGCAAAAATATAAATTACCAGTTGTTCCAGTGTTGTTTAATTTTACTTGACTTTGATAAGATGCGTGATGATTATAGTTACCAGCTCCACCTGTTGGGTCGGTTAATATTCCATTATCAGTAAAAGCGTTATTAGCTAAATTTCCTGTAGTACTTTTAAAAACAGTAGCCTCAACGAATCCATGTGAATTGGTTATAATAGAATCTGGTATTGTACGAGCCGAAACTATATTAGGGTCAAAATCTGTATTAAATGCGGTTGTTATAGCTACTCTGTTTGTAACAAACATCGGAATATCATTACGAGTATTACCAACTGTAAAAAATGAATTTAATCCACTTTCTGTGTATAAAAAATTAATACTTGATTGAATGGTATTAGCCGTGCCATTCCCGAATGGTACTAGTCCATTCGTTGCTCCTACACTACCCAATATCGTTCCGCCTCCAGAAGAACCTGAATTTGATTTTTGAGAAATTATTTTCTTTGTAGTAAAAGTAGTCATGTTTATTAATTATTTACCGTAGTATTCTATAGATAATACTGCGAATGTAGCATCCGTAGATATAACCTTAAACGAAACAACGTTTGAGTTATTATTAATTTCAAATAAATCCCCATCTCCCATCCACATACCTACAGACGCAGTAGGAGTAGACCCATTGGCTTGAGTATATCTTATTAAATAAGTAGAATCGGTTGGTGTTCCAGATTTTCTAACCTTAATAATAACACCGCCAACATCTGCACTATTTATACCAGTAAATGGCAAGGATTGAGCTGACGCAGATACAGTTAAATTTTCAGTTAATAAACAAACCTTATCAGATAGTTTACTATTTGTTTCCTTAATAGCATGTATAATTGCCATTGTTTCTTTATCGGGTCCTGATGCCATTTTATTATGTTTTTATAAATCAAAAATAAATAAAAAAAGGATAAGTTTTTAGCTTATCCTCTCTTTAAAGTTAAATAAATATTTATTATGCTTTCCAGCTTGCAGAAGCTAATGCTAATACCTCAGATACAGTTAATAAAGCAGCAGAACCGCCAACATTAACTCCTCTAAAGAATGGCACAACTATCATTCCAGCAGGTAAAACTAATGGAGTTGTTCCTACTGAGTAAACAGGGTAAACAACATCATTTAATTTACAAGTAACTACACCTAATTTACTTACTAATACTTCCACAGAATAATTAGTAGCGTTAGCTAAAGTTACAGGAGTAGCTGTAGATACTACAGTTCCATTTAATGACCCTTGAGTAGAAGCAATTGTAGCTGCCGCTGCCGTTGAACCAATAGCTGCTAATCCGCTATAAGAAAAAGTTTGACTTACTGCCGTTTTAACGTGAAAACCAACTAACCAAGTGCAATTAGCCATTGTTGTAGCTGAAATACGAGCAAAAATAGAGAAATCAATCTTACCTACAGTAAACTCTTTTGGAGCTAATGTTGATAAAGACGGAGTATATTCTGCTCCAATAGCAGCAGTTAATGTTTGGTCTATGATTAAACCACCGTTGCTTGGAGTTGGAGCTAATACAGAATTTAAACCAATATTAGTATAAATCCACTTAGCGTCAGAAAGCAAAGAGTTAGCTACGCCAGAAGTTCCTACAGGAGCTACACCAGCAGGTCCTTGAAAAAACATAACGTTATCTAAAAAATCAATTTGAGCAGTAGGATTACTTAAATATTGATAAGCTAATCCTCTATGCATTGAACGTTCAAAGTTAATATAACCAGCTAAGTTAGCAGTAGATGCACCAGCGCCATTGTCTACATAAGCAGTTTGAGTTAATAACAAGTAAACATAAGAGTTACCATTAAATGCAGTTGGCAAAGCAACACGCTTCAAATAAGAAACTGAGAACATGTTGTATTTTTGGCCGCTTACAGCAGTTGCTCCTGTAGAATCTAATGGAGTATCTAATTCTCCAGAGATTAAATTACCTGTCATAAAGTCTAAAACAGGAGCTGAGTTTAATAAATTTAAACCTGTTCCAAATTCATAAACAGCAGGAGTTGTTAATACATAGTTAGAAGCAGAGAATCCTGTTCCATCTGTATTTTGCATAGGACGCACTAAAGAAGCTCCTTTACGGTTAGTCATTCCTTGCTTGTTGTAAGGGAAATAACCAGCTTTATCAGTTACAGTAAATCCTGCACCACCCGTTAAACTTACAGCAGTAACAAAGTTAGACGCTAATTTGTTAATTTTAAGAATTAAAGCTGCGTAAATAGCTTCACGTTGTAAAGCAGCGGTAGCTCCTAAAGTTGTAATATCAGCAGGAGTTGTGTAAGAATACTTTTTCAAGTTTTCCATAAAGCCATGGTCTACTCTTGAATTGTCTCCAATTTCAATTGAATAAGGTGTACTTCCTACTGGAGTAAAAGCTGTCGCTCCTATTGTTACTACTTGCGCTACTTCAGCACGATAATTGATTTGAGAGAAATTAATAATTCTCCCTTGATTGATTAGGTCAAGTCCTGCGATTAGCAATTCCTGGCCACTGTATTGCACGTCCGTACCTGCGGATGTATTAAACAATACTGATTTGTTTTTCTGTGACATTGGGTTTTTTGGTTTTTATTTGGTTTATAATGAGTGTAAATATAAATACTATTTCAATACAAATTAAGTAGATGCTTTTTCCGCAAATGCAGCATTCTCAAATGCACTTGTTACCCCTAATAATATGTTAGCTGCCATCTTAGCCACGTCATCATGACATTTCTCTGGTAACTCTATAGTAACTAATATAGATGATAATATAACTTGACCACTTGTTAAATTCGTTAATGCGCCATTTGTAGAAAATACCGTTCCAGCTACATAAGTAACTCCATTGTAAACAGAGTCATCTACAGCTGTATATGAGGTGTTAATTGTTAAAACGCCCATGCCCGCATCTATTAAATTAGATTCATTACCCATATAAAAAGGGGTTGGCTGTTTAATGTAAGTCAATGTAGCTGAAGATGCGGTTCCGCCTATTCCCCTATATAATTTTAATCCTGTACTATCTTCTAAAAAATAAGGTTTATTATTGTTAGGCTTTCTAAAAGAACATTCTAATAATGGGCCTACCATATTGTAATTAGTTTCTCTTAAATAAGTAGTATAATTATCTATTGTAGCCGTCATAGATACATAAGTTTGATAATCGGCAGGGAAATTAAAATGATTCTCCGTAATAATACCATTAATAGTCCCTGTAGTTGTCGGCACAGATGTACTTATCTTAATCATTGTGTATAAGTCATCTCTGAACTTCTGTATTCTATCTATACCAATTAATCCTTGTTTATTAGGTCCGTCTATAATATCATCCATTTTATCCTTAATGGCATCGTTTACAGCCTTATTGACTTCTGAAAATAAATATCTTGAGTGCTGAGTAGTATTAGTGTAAACTCCAATAGCATAGTATATCTGTATAGCATTCATAGCGTTAAATTTTAAATAAAAGTAAATAAAAAAAAGGTAAGTTTTTAGCTTACCTTCCTTAGTTTTATGTTTAGTTTAGTTTATTACTTGCTTTCTGCATCAGCAATTTTCTTTAATAAAGTTTCTTTAGAAATTTTAGGGAGTCCCCAACAAGATATTTTAAGTTCTTTTGCTCTTTCTCTTAAAGCTTCTAATTCTTCTTTATCAGAATCATTCTTTTCAACTATTGGCGACATCTCCGCAAATGGACTTTTAAATTCTTCTACCGCCTTAGTTTTAGCTAATTCAGCTTCTAATTCCATTATCTTACGTTGCATATCCACTTCTTTACTTTCTTTACTAACAGTAACATAAATAGGCTCCATAGCTTTCTTACTTTCTGCCTCTTCTTGATTACATTTCATAGTAATAGTGGTTGCAATACCTGTATTGTTAATTAAGAACTGAACCGCCATCTCTTCATTATGACCCATAGGCATATTACCATAGATGTAAGTTCCTGTAGTATTATCAAAAATGATTTTACCTTTAGCTACACCTCTTTTTAATACAGAGATGTACTCGCGCTGTGGATTATTATACAAATCAATGAATTTCTTAGGGTCTAACTCCATAATTCTAAACACTTCATTAGTCATCATAAATACACTTTGATTTGCGTCTACATTAACTCCTAAAGTAATAGCCATTTCTGTTAAAGCACTTCCTTTCAATGTCTCAATAATATCTTCAGCTTTACGTCTTAATGTACGCTTATCAATTTCCTTGTGAGCATTTACTTCTTTATCAATTACTCTCCAAGTGCTTTTACCTTGTTGATTAGGACTTCCTTCTACGTATTGACTGTTTTTAATAACATGCCATGCAATAGCTTGGTCCGGAATAGATAAATCAAATGACATTTTATCGTCAATCCAAAATCCTTTCCATTGAAGTTCTTTAGTATCCGAGTTAATACCACTTGGCACTCCTATGTAAAGGTTTGTTTTCTTGTCGCGTACTCTGCGAACCATTTTAACATTTTCATGCTTATTGGAACGCTTCATGCATTCGATTTCAATAAATCCTTTACGAATACAGATTTTTGGGTTTGCCAGATTAACTATTTTAGTTTCTGAGCCGTTGCCATCTTTTACAACGACATAATCAATGTTCTCCTTCAGCATTTCGCTTACATTTTGAGAATCGGTTAAATTAAATACATTCATTTTGTTTATTTTTATTTATTAAGCAAATATAATAAAATTATACATTCTTTAATTATTTTATTATATTTGCGCTATAAAAGCGAGGGCATTCGCTCAAAGATATTTTTTTTAAAGTAAACCTTATTGGTTAGTAGTCATGCCCGATGAAAGCCATTAAGGTTTTTTTATTATGAAAGAGATAAAATTAGGTAAAGGAGATTATATAACTCAAGTAGATGATGGAGATTATGTTTTTTTAAATAAATGGAAGTGGTTTGCTAAAGACGGAAGAGGCGGAAGATTTTACGCATATAGACAAGAATTTACAGGAAAAAGATATAGTAATGGCGATAAAAAATATACGCTAATAAAAATGCACAGAGTTATTTTATCATTATCAGATAAAAACATATTAGTCGACCATAAAGACAGGAACACCTTGAATAACCAAAAAAATAATTTAAGAATCGCTACAAGCTCTCAAAATAGTGCCAATAGGAAAGTTTTAGAAAATAGAACGTCTAAGTATTTAGGAGTCAGTGTTAAAAAAGTTTACTGTAGAAATGTTAAAAAAGAGATAATACACACGTATATTAAATATGTTGCTCAAATAAAAAATAATTCAAGAAAAAAAGAATTAGGAACTTTTCCATTAACCCAAGAAGGAGAAATTTTAGCCGCTAAAAAATATGACGAGGCTGCTAAAAAATACCATGGCGAGTTTGCTAATCTTAATTTTAAGTAAAAATAACTCAAAGTTGAATTATAAACGTAACCTTTTTGATTTATATACGTTTAAATACATTATCAATTTAATAAAACTATACAACTATGACAAAGAAGCAATTATTTAAAAGATTAGGAAAAGAAGTTTATTTTGGAAAAATTATCAGAAATGACAATAATGCAGTTGTGTTAAAGGAATGCTCTAAGCAAATTATAGCAAATATTTCTAATGATGGTGTTATGTTTTATGAATTTAATCATTTTAAAAAGCCTGAATCATTCTTATCATGTTTTAAATCCGAAAAGTCTTTCGATAATGCCTGTAATAACCCTAAATTTTATAGATTTAAAGAAAAAATTAAATCTTATTTTATGTAACCTTTTTGGTTTACCTGCGTTTAACTAGTAAAATTATAAATTATGCACAAAGTGAAAATACAAACAACTATAAGCGAATCCGCATATAAATTAGCTTGCATTATAGGCCCAATGAAAGGATATGTTTGGAACGAAAGCGTATTCTATTATTACACAAAAAATAATAACCACACTATTGAAACTGCATTTTTAGAAATAATTAAAAAATTTCCAATGAAAAATTATAAATTTAATTTTATTAAAAAAGAAAATGATATATTTTACTATGAAATAGATGTAAATAAAAAATCCTAACATTTCTGCTAGGATTTTTAAGTTTAATTGTTTAATGATTACATACCCTTACGGATGATAATCCATTTTTTAGAGATCGGAAGAGCGTCGTGTAGGGAAAGAGTGTATGGA
>ERZ1463037.43-NODE-43-length-21396-cov-234.492432_pt1 | contig 21396 bp, 21 predicted proteins | sample MGYA00564484_ERZ1463037 | MGnify/ENA primary metagenome ERZ1463037 (study PRJEB39244, sample SAMEA3635151) | Helicobacter pylori | study: EMG produced TPA metagenomics assembly of PRJEB11511 data set (Assembly of a 5300-year-old Helicobacter pylori... | reverse complement strand
GGAGGATTTCAACGATGTTTCATCGGCTGCTACTTTTATTGGTACTTTGCAAGCAGGTTACACTGACTTCCACTACCTCAATCCTAAATGGCGTGAAACCTGTGAACGCGGGGCACTACTCGGCGTTTCGATGACAGGCATTGCCAGTAATACTGTTACTGAATTGGACATGGATCAAGCTGCTAACGTATCTATCCAAACAAACCAGATCATTGCAAACATTATTGGCATCAATGAAGCTGAGCGTATTACTTGTGTGAAACCTGCTGGCACAACTTCATTGGCATTGGGTACTTCCAGTGGCATTCATGCATGGCACGCTGAATATTACATTCGTCGTATGCGTGCTGGCAAAGATGAAGAACTTGCTCAATACATGATGCGTGTTGCTCCTGCACTAGTTGAGCAAGATGTAAATGTTCCACATCAAGTAGTCTTGTCTTTCCCACAATCTGCACCAGAAGGTGCATGTGTTCGTACTGAAAGTATGTTCGCACTGTTGGAACGTGTGAAGAAAGTGAGTCTTGAGTGGGTTGCTCGTGGTCACCTACAGGGGGATAACAAACACAACGTATCTTGCACTATTAGTGTTAAAGACAACGAATGGGAAGAACTCACCAACTGGATGTGGATCAACCGTGAGCATTACAACGGCATCAGTGTACTTCCATTCTTCGGTGCAGAAGCTTATCCGCAACTGCCTTTCGAGGACTGCACCAAAGAGGTGTATGAATCCATGCTTGTTCACCTAGAGGCAGTTAACATTGATGAAGTGTTTGAAGAAAATGGCAATGCAATCAACCTCACTGCCGAATTGGCTTGTGCTGGTGGGTTCTGCGAAATTAAGTAATGTGTAATTATATGGAGGTGTCACCTACCCTGCCCTCCTTGATTACACACTCCTGCCCAGGATGTGAAAGCCCTGTTAAGTGCGAGATTGAACAAGGTAAGTCTGTGTGCTGGTGTTTTACAGTGAAGAGACAAGAGAAGGAAATTGATTGGGGCGGACAGTGCCTTTGTAATAGTTGCCTTACTGGCAAAACTTAGAGGTGACAATGTGCTATCCAAATATCCGCAAATCTGAGTTTGAAGTACTTCACTTCCGCAGCCCTTTGATGCGTGAGTGGGCGATTCAATGTTTTGATGACCTTCAAGTTTTAAACCGACGTGGCAAGAAGTGGGTTGTTATTAGGCATGACTTGCATTCTTGCACTCTTCAAGAGGTGATACTTATTAAGAGGTGATGGTGGGCATAGCAGAATCCTTTGAGCTTTCTGTTACCAGAAGGTTGATACCCAAATTGGCACCACCATATCGTCAGACTGCACAAGTCTATGTTGATTGTGTTCCAAAATTGTACCTTGCATTGTGCAGGACAGATCACAATAGTAAGTATTGCAAGCGAAACTATCTTGCACAATTCTTACATGAAGATCCATACATTGGCTTGTGCTTTATCATGGCTATGGTTGCTGCAAAACTGCTCATACTTGAGAACAAACGGGTAAGCAAGACACATACCTCAGTCCTTGTACATCCTACCTACGAACTCGTAAGTATGATGGTGGCTGGAGGACTCCCACCAATACTGACACAGGTTGTTAAAGAAGGTTGTGTAGTTCCTGATGCGAAAGTCCGATACGGAGTCGATCAGAATACATACCTAGAAGCAACCCGTGGCATATCAGATACAAAATTCAAAATTAATGAGTTCATCCTTGAGTTGTTTAAATACAACGAACCTTACGGGGACAAGGTGATGACCAGCAGGGTTGTTAAATGTGCTGAACTCATTAGGTATGAAAAGAGTTTTAAGTTTGGTTGCTTCCTTGATAGTAGGGGTCGGATGTATGCCAACACAACTATTGGCATTAGTCCGCAAGGCGCTGACCATGAAAAGGCCATGTGCATTCCCATATTCAGTGAGGCACTGACGGCCGATGGATTAACAGCCCTTGTGGGTGCCGCTAACGACTACTCAGAGGACAGCCGCCACACTGGCCTATCCACAGTGGATAGCGCTTGCCTGTACGCGGCTCAGGCCCGTGACTGGCACAACCTAGAATGGAAAGCCTGGGACAAGCCCTACAGCGGGATGGCGATAGCCAAGCTGTTATCAGATTACGTGGAAGCCCCGGAAAGGCCGCTGGCAGCGTTTGTTCCTAGGGATGGGCGATGTTCTGGACTCCAGCATTGGAGCGCCCTAATGCGATCAGACGCCATCACAGACCGACTTGGGATGGAGTTGCAGGAGGCCACAGACGGCAGGGATATTTACGAGTTTGTTGCCCACACATGGGAACAACTACTGGAAGAAATATACAAGTACATGGCAACTCGAAAAGTATGTAAAAAGCCTGTAATGACTTTTGCATACTCTGCCACACGAGTTTCTGCAATGGATAACGTGTGTACGATGTTTCCAGAGTTAGACAGGAAAGTTGCTTGTCAACTAGGCTCTCAACTATTCAACACTACTAACAAGATTCTTCAACCAATTGTTGCAGGTGTTGACTGGCTCAAAGAGTGTGTTGGGATTATCTGTAAGACAGGGACAACACAAATTATTTGGGTAACACCAGATGGTTTCATTGCTTCCCAGGACTACAGGGTGACAGAAGAGAAGGACATCACAGTAACTATACGTCGCCGCACACACAAAATAACAATAAAAGAAGATGTGGTTAATCCAGATGGTACATACAACCCCAAACTCTCTAAGCATAAGTCTGCAATTGGACCAAATGTCATACACTCTTTAGACGCAACTCACCTGCGAATGGTGGCGATACGTTTGAAGGAAGTGGGTTTGCCAGCAGTGTGGGTTCATGACAGCTTTGCTGTACATGCCAACTACATACCATTCTTGGATAAAGTAATACGGGAAGAGTTTGTTAAGTTGTACTCAGGCAACTACTTGCAAGTCTTAAAGTCCTTTTGGGAGGGTAAGTATGGAGTGGTATTGCCAGAACAACCAACCTTAGGTAATTGGGACTTGAATGTTATTCCTAAGTGTGACCGATTCTTTTTGTAAAGTTTGCAAATAAATCGGCTTTTACTGAATAGTGCCAAGGCTGTAGGCCACGTATTCCGTGGGCTGTAGCTGACCCCCACAAGCACAAAGAAGCCAAGCAGTTTAAATATAAAGAAATTTCTTCCAGCCCCCTAAGGGGTTGGGGATGCCCTTGCTTTTGGAGAAATATTAACTTGCGATACTCAGCAGAGACATCTGAATTGATTGTAAAAGCTATCTCGAAAGTGCTGAAAGATAATGAAGATGGTAATGATGAAAAGGCAATTACAGATTTGATAACAAAAACTATTGAAGACCTTATTAAACCAAAACCCAACCTTAATATAACGCCACCAGAGGTAATCATGGTGAGCTAGGAGAAACCTATGAGTAACGATTGCAGAACTAAATGCAGGAATTGCAATCACTACGTTGACTTAGTTGCAGGGGAATGCCCCCTGTGTGATGAAATCTATTATAACGATTCAGAAGAAAGTGAAACGAGTGACAACAAAGTAAACATCACCATTTCTTTTAGTACACCAACTGAGGGTGAATGGGTTGATATCTGTAAAGAGTTAAAAGCTTTGATTCCTGAAAAAATGTCAACTGAGCGATTTAACTTCCTGTATATGCTGCAACCAGTGGCAGAAAAGGATAAGTTTTAATGGCTGCATTACCTATTGATGAGCAGGTTGATAACTACATTGTTATACAGCTGACTCAACATTATGGTGACTTGTTAAAGGTTAGTAGATCGCGGGGTATCACACAGACACTCCCACAACTACGGAAGTACATATCAGAAAATGACTTTATCATTGAGCAATACCAGAAATCTATTACAAGTGAGATTGAAGGTCAGGGCCTAGACAACAACGCTGTAATCAAAGCCTTGCAAGATGCCCAGTTGGAAGCGTTTAGAAATGCTGACCATAAGAACAACACTGTATACAGCTCTGAGATTAAGAAATTAATTACAGAGGGTAAAGTTGAGTTAGATAGTAATGGTGATGTAGCTGTTGTAAACAAAGCAAAGAAGAAAGTTTCTTTAGCGATGTCCATTATTAATGATCCGCTGCTAGTAAATCTTGAAGAGCTTACTAACGAAGATTGTACCGAGGCAAGAGAAATACTTGTCGCCAGCTTTGCTACGTTCAGTAAGTGGGCATTTGAGTTGCAGATGGGATTCAAATTCCAGATGCAGGATTTCCATAATGTTATTTTCGATGTATGCCAAGAAGTTGTTGATGGTAAGAGGGATAGGTTAATTGTAACTATCCCTCCCCGTCATTCCAAGACACAAATTCTAAGTATCTTCCTCCCGTTGTATAGCTTCTGCCACAACGCAGGCTCACACAACATTATCACTTCTTATGCAGATGACGTTGTATCTGAAAGTAGTGGTTACATCCGTACCATCATGCTCAATGAACTATTCATGAAAGTGTTCCCTGCATTGAAGATTGATGCAAGTAAGCGCTCGCTTGAACGTTGGGGTACTACTAAAGGTGGCGTGCTTCACGCAGTACCATCTGGTGGTAAGTTGACTGGTAAGGGTGCAGGCAGTTTGACTACCCAATATTCCGGTTGCTTTGTTGTGGACGACATCATTAAACCAAAGGACGCTTACTCTAATACAGTGCGTTCGGAAATTAATGATCGCTACGACAACACATTTATGTCCCGTCTTGCAAATGACGGTGTTGTTAATGATGACGAAGGTAACGAGATTAAATGTGCTCGTACTCCCATGTGCATCATTATGCAACGAGTGCATGACGAAGACCTTGTTGGCTATCTGCTACGGGGTAATTCAAGTGACAGTTACGATTGGTTGAACATACCAGCAGTGATTGAGCCAGGAGTTGGTTCACAGGAATGGTATGACAAGCTTATTGAAAAGCAAGCCTACACACATGCCAAACCAATCATCTTCAAGTTGCACCGAAAAGAACCTCGTACAGCATTGTGGCCCTCTCGTAAGAGTTTGGAATCCCTTGATGCAATGAAGAAGGCATCACCATATACATTCAACAGTCAGTACATGGGTGATCCAACTGCACAGGGTACAGGACTCGTACAGGAACAATGGTGGCAGGAATATGGTGAGCTTGATAAGTCCCAGGTTATTCAAACGTTCATGACTGCTGACACTGCATCTACTGCGCAGACATATTCAGACTTCTCTGTTGTTTGTTTGTGGGCAGTAATGCGTAACAGGGACATGTACCTTGCAGATATTATGCTTGGGAAGTTTGAGACACCTGAGTTGAAGATTGAGTTAATTAAGTTTTGGAATAAACACAATCGGTTAGACCTGGCCTATCCATGCATGTTGCCTACGGCCTTGTACATGGAAGATAAAAGTTCTGGTCAATTCTTGAATCAACAATTTACCCGTGATGGGGACATTAGAGTTATGCCTGTTCCAAAGGATAAAACCTCTGGCGATAAGGTGGCTCGTTTCCTGAACACAATCCCTTACTTTGCACAAGGTAGATTATGGTTTCCAAGTGAGCATGTACATAAGGCACACGTAATGCGTGAGCTTCTTGGCATGACTGGCTTAGGCAGTTCAACTGGACATGATGATGTTGTTGATAACGTCAGTGATGCAGTTGCCATTCAATACAGTGGAAGTTCGGCCAACTATGAAAATTGGGTTAAATAGGAGAAGGCTATGATCAGTACACGACTGTGTAAGAAAGCATCAGGCAACAACCTTTTTCATATCAAAGACAGTTCTGGAAAAATCATCGCCACTATTGAAACAGTGAGTGAACGAGTAGAGCTGCAAGTCTCAACTTTGCCTGAGTACCATTTGGAAAAACCGAATGGCTACACAAGCAAACGGGATGAGCTATGAATGAAGAAGCTAGACTGAGTAGAGATAAAGATAAAGTTGTTACAGCCCTTATCGACAAGGCTGTAGAAAGTATTAAAGCCGCCGATGGGCTGGAGAATGTTGTATCCGGCCTTGGCGGTGCTAACGATAAAACCACTTACAACCAGTGGCGTCGTAGCAATGGCAACTCTGATGCAGACGGCTTGGTAACAAGGTTCCGTGAAGATTGGATTGCACAAAAGATTTGCACCATTGTTCCTCTGGATACAACGAGGGCATGGCGAGAGCTTGATAGCGAAGATGCACAAGAAGCCGATGAGTATTTCAATTTAGCGGGCTTGTTCAACGATGCCTACAAGTGGGCCAGGGTTTACGGCACTTCTGCAATCCTGTTGGACTTAAAAGGTTCCGGCAAGATGAATACACCACTAGACTTAAAACGCCTAAAGCCAAATTGTATTAACAGTTTGCAGGTGGTGGATAGAACACGTTTGATGGGTTCAGGAACAATTAACATGGACCCACTGTCACCTTGCTATGGTCAACCTGAGTTCTACATGATTGCAGGCAGCACTGCCCAAATTCATTACTCACGTTTGATTAGGTTTGAAGGTACACGCCTTCCTATGTACGAGAACTGGCACAACCAGTGGTACTCGGACAGTGTGTTGCTACCACTGAATAACTTGATAGATAACTTCCACACGGCTGTACAAGCTGCTGCCCAATTGGTAACAGAAGCTAACACAGACGTTGTGACTATTAACGGTTTGCAAAACATGCTGTCCAACCCCCAGGGTGAAATGGCAGTAATGAAGCGCTTCCGTTTAATGAAGCAAATGAAGTCTATCTACAACGTCATCTTGTTAGACAGCAATGAAGTGTATGACACCAAGAAGATTGCTCTTAACGGTGTTAAAGACATCTGCTGGGAATACTTAGAGATTCTGGCAGCGGCTGTTGGTATTCCAGCAACACGCTTCTTGTCTGCCTCTCCAAGTGGCATGAATGCTACAGGCGAAAGTGACCTTGTAAACTACATTGACTTACTCATTGCAATTCAAAAAATGGAATACAGGCCGAAACTTAAAATCCTCGACCAAATTATCCAAGCTCACTTTGGTTTGCCAGAGTGGACGTATAAATGGCGTTGCATCTTTCCTGAGTCTTCTGCACAGAAGGAAGCTAAAGAGAAAGACACCATTGCCTCTTTAGTATCGCTGGTTACTGCTGGGATTCTTACGGCAGATGCCGCGCAAAAGGTTTTGTTTACTAAAGGTGTTTATACCAAAGAGGACATGGGCGGCACACCAACTGCACCACCTCCAGGAGCAGCCAAGATTTCACGTCCCTCAGATGGACCAGACAAGAAGGAGAGTTAATAGATGTTGAAAAGTATTCGCTTCGCAGATGAAGCTGTAAGTGTGACCCTGCAAGACAAGCTGCACATGCCGACAAAGCGTAAGTTTAAAATTAGTGGCCAGATGATTGCCCCTTGTACTATCGCACGTACAGGCATCATGGAATATAAAGCCAAGGATTTGGGTGCACAATTCAAAGATCATGATCCAGAAGCCATTATTAAAGTAATGACTTTGCCAGAAGACCTGTTTGATCAGGCATCTATTGATTCATATCGTTCGGCACCATTCACTATTGGGCATCCCAAAGAAGATGTTAATACTGAAAATGCCAAAGAGTTGCGTAAGGGTATGCTTGAAGGTATGCCCGTTAAAGACGAGAGTGGGGAAGAACTTGTTGGGGTAGCAGTGCTGGATGATGCAGATGCTATTGCACTTGTCCGTGCAAACACCAACCAACTGTCCAGTGGTCACAATGCCGTATTGGTACTTTGTGATGTTGACACTGTTGGGTATCACGCCAAGAAGACAAACATTCGTGCCAACCATATTGCAATCGTACCAAAGGGCCGAGCTGGTACAGCAGCTATTGCTGACAGTGCAGATGTGGAAGAAGAAGTAATTGATGATGTCAAAGTTATTACTCCAGTAATTGAAGTGGCCAAGGTCGCTGATGCTGGTGGTGAAATCAAAATTGGCGATGCCCTTTTGATTGCAGAAGTGGAAACACTGAAAGCGAAGCTTGATGATGTCACTGCAAAACTTGCTGATGCTATTGCCGTAGGTGAGAAGCTTAAAGACATTGATGCATTGGTAGCAGATCGCATGGCGTTTGTAAGCCAAGCACTTGCCCTTGCTGATGTCGATGTAAAAGGTCTGACCAAACTTGAAGTTATGCGTGCGGTGGTTACTAAGGTATGCCTAACTGCACCAACCTCTATGTCCGATCAATATGTAGAAGTCCGCTACGGCATCCTACTGGAAGACAAGGATTTTGTTAAAAGCGAAACCACGGATATGTCGCAAGCATTGCGAGACACCATCGGTGTGATTACCAAACCAGCAAGTGTACCAGCTAAGAATGACTCAGCTCGGGAAGCTATGATTAAACGAAATGAAGGAGCTAAATAACTTATGCCAGTTCAAACATACAACATTAACATCCAAGGCGCCCAAGCTGGTGATCTGTACGGCCTGACTTACACCAACAGCCTGCGTGAAAGTTTCCGCACTGCTGTGGAATGTGCCGCTGGCAAAGTAGTTAAACGTGGTGCTTCTGATCGTGAAGTAACCCTGGGCAGTGCTGGTGCTGGTATGCAGTTCGGCGTTGTCATCCGTCAAATGGTTGTTGAAAGCGACTTCCGACCTAACACTGGTGCAGCACTGTTTCCAATTGGCTCCATTGTCCCTGTGTTGCTGGAAGGCACCATCCAACTTGTAACCATTGGTGGTGCAACCGCAGGTGGTGCAGTTTATGTAAATGACCTGACCGGCGACATTACCAACGTACCTACCACTGAGTTTGTACTTGCAGACAACATGAAGTTTGATTCTTCTGGTGCTGCTGGCGACATCGTTCGGGTGTTTATCTCCCGTTCGCTCATCGTTCTGCCAGTTTAATAATTAAATAATAAAGGAGATTTGAATTTTATGGCTCGTGAAGTAAAATTGGCTGATGGCTCTGTTGCAACTCTGAATGATCACTTTGAACGTATGGTTGACAACGATGTTCGTCTGAATGATGGCGATGGTGTTTTCTTCCAACGTCAACTGGAAGTAATTGAACAAACAACTTACGACGTACTGTATCCAGATTTGGAAGCGCGTACCTGTTTCCCTACCCTGACTTTGGGTGGCGCTGGCGCAACAAGCCTTACCTATCGTTCGTACGATCGTGTAGGTAAAGCACAGGTAATCAATGCCCGTGCCACTGACCTACCAAAATCCAGCATTTCTGGTCATGAATACTCGATCAACGTGAAATCTGTTGGTTGTGCTTATGACTTCGACATTGACGAAGTTGCATCTGCACAAATGTCGGGCATGCCTTTGGAAGCCCGTAAAGCTATGGCTTCCCGTCGTGGCTATGAACAGTATGTAAACGATGCTGTTTGGTCGGGTGATGTCACTGGTGGTTTCACTGGTTTGTTTGGCAATGCTTATATTGCACACAACCCTGTTGTAGCGGGTGCTTCCACTCGTACCACCTGGATTGGTGGCAAGACTCCAGATGAAATTCTGAATGACTTGAACTCCGCTTGTGGCGCTATGTATGCAGCTACCAAGAAAATCCACAAACCAGAAGAATTGTGGATGCCTGTTCTACAATGGAACTACATTGCTTCGACTCCACGTAGTTCGTTGAGCGATACCACCATTCTGGACTTCTTCTGTTCCAACAACCAGTTTGGTATTACCAAAGATAAAGTTAAAGCCCTGAACGCAATCGACAACAAGTTTGACGGTGGTTCGGATGGCTTCATCATTATCGCCAAGACAACTCCAGAAGGCACTCAGACCATTCGTATTCGTGAACCACTGCCACTTCAATTCCTGCCAGTGCAATTGCATGGCCTGGTTTATGAAGTTCCAGGCCGTGGCCGCTTCGCTGGTTTGGAAGTTACCTACCCACGTGCAATTGACATGTGGTACGGCATTTAATATTTACCTACTTTACTAATCATAAGGAGAACCCATGAGAGTTCGTAACCACACCGAAGCGCCCATCATGTTGAACGCTCGCACCAATGCTGGTAAGACCACTGAGCACATGGATGTTCATGGCAACAAGATTACTAAGTTGGAACACCCACAAAGTGTATTGATTGCAATTCCCGCAGAAGCAGAAGTTGAGATTGATGACACCTTGTGGCTGCAAGCTACTTCTGGCAAGACTACTGTCCAAGTATTCCACGAGGTACGGGAAGAAATTCCAGGGGCAACGATGGATGGCAAACCTGTGTACCAAACCATCTTGGAAGGTACAGGGAAGCACAAAGAAGTTAACTTGATGCAGGAACGAATCAAGAAAGGTGATCTTACCATCACTGAAAAAGTTAAAAGTATTCTTTCTGTTGCAGACAAGATTAAAGCCTTGGCTAAAAAGAAAGTCGTCGTAACCATCGAGACACACAAAGAAGAAGAGATTGACACTCTCCACTCCACCTTGTGTGAATAAGAGGTAAGAACTGAATGGTAACTTATGCAATGTTTGTTGCAAGGTTCCCTGAGTTCACAAGTGTTTCCCAAGGGAGGTTTGACATCTTCTTTGGGGATTCTGTATTGGAAATGGGCAGCGATGAAAACAGGTGGCTTAACGTATATAACGTAGCGCAAGCCAACCTCATTGCCCATGCCCTTATAGTAGCTCAGGGCAGCGAGACAGGGGATAGTATGGCCCTGATGCCCATCCGAAGTTCTGATGTTGATGATGTCATTGTTGAATACGCTGTACAGAAAGATATCTCTGGCAGTGCCACAGACAACTACACCGCCAGCATCTATGGGCAATCATACTTGAAGTGGCGTAACCAAGCCTTTGCTGGTGCACGGGTAGTATGTTAAATGATTAGTGTTCGTAGAGCATTCAATCGAAACACTACTACCAAAGTTCTTATGTGCAGCCCTGTTGGTGGCTATTGGGATGACAACAACCAGTGGATTAAAAACTCAACTGGCCCTGCCATTGCGATTCAAGCCACACCTATTCCGCACGGTGATAGGGACGAGGGAGTATTCGGGGAACAATTAAAAGCCAACCCTGAACTAGAACGTCAACCAGGATTCATGAAGTTTCATTCCAAAGTGAATATGCCAATCAACAGTTTGTTGAGTGTTTACGGCACAACCTACTTTGTAACTCAGTACGCCGACTATAGCGCTTCCGGCTTCTATATGGTTATCGCCAGCAAGGTGCAGAACTTAGTTTTGTACGAAGGGTTGGTTACCGAGATTTACACAGAGGATGGCAAAGCATTGGTAACAGAACTTGGCCAGTTAATAGTCCTGGAAACATCACCTTTAAATCCTCTAGCTGTAAGCGGATGGTGATATGGATATAGATGTACAAAGAGTTCAAAAGATTATTGATCAGTGTGTATTAAAGCCTAAGTACTCCTACCCAATGTTTAAGAATGCCCCAAGGCCACCTGTTGATGCTTATGCAGCAGTGCGCCTTATGGGTACTTACAGCCCCGGATACGATCAAGTAAACAATGATTACGATCCTGTAGCGGATGAGTTTGTATTTACCACACGGGGTATTCGCATCCTGTCTTTTGATGTTCTGTTCTCAAGAGACGATGTGGATGTGGACTTCTTGAATAACAGTTTCTACAGGCCAGATGTATTAGACCTTATGCGAAAACTGCAAATGGTACTAATCACTAAGGGGCCAATTCTTGTAAAGACTTTGACATTGGAATCGCAATGGGAATTACGAACTGCTATCCGACTTGACTTCAATGTTATTCGGAAACAAGTAACACGCATCCCAAGGATTGTAGAGGCAGACATCGGTGGCAGCTATCAGGAAGGTGGCAGAACAACCGTCATCAATACAGAGGTCAAGTTCACCAAATAACCAATCACAAAGGAGGCATATAAACCTATGTCGTCAGTTCCACTTTCAGAGTATATCAATGTAAACATTGCTCTTGCCCCAACTCCACAAGGGTTGGCAGGCTTTGGGCAATTGTTGTTTGTAAGTCCAGCAGCAAGCGCAGGCTCAGCACCAATCCTACTAGCAGAACGAATTCGCCCATACGGCGGCTTGAAAGGTGTATTGGCAGATTACCCAACTGGTGAAATCAGTGTTGCTGCCAATGTGTATTACGCACAAATACCCCGACCAACTTACTTCTATGTAGGTTTGGTTGCAGGTACTAACACCGCAGCATTTGCAACAGGCCGTGGCGCACCAAGTCTGGTAGCCATCCAAGCTGTAACCGCTGGTGGTTTTACCATCACCATTGACGGAGTATTGACAGTTATCAGTGCAGTTAACCTGTCAGCAGTTGTTTCCTTTGCAGGTGCCGCCGCCGCAATTCAAGCCAAGCTTGCAATCCAAAAGCCTGGGACCACTTGTACCTATGTGGGTACACAGTTTGTTATTACCAGTCCAACCACTGGGCTAACATCCACCATAACTGTTGCATCCTATGATGTAGGTGGCCTTGCCGCTGCTACAGGGATGCTGACCGCAGTTCTGGTTGAAGGTGCGGCAGGTGAAACTCCCGTAGCGGCACTTACCGCTTGCGAACAAATGAACAATGGCTTCTATGGTGTTGTTCTTGACACGCAATACGATGACACTCAAGCGGCATACGATGCAGCGGTGTGGGCACAAGCTCGTGACAAAGCATTCTTCAACACTACTAACGATGCAGTGTGCCTAACTAATACTAACACTAACACCATCGTAGGTAAAATTGCAGCGGCATCTTTGGGCAATACCTTGTCCACTTATGCTCCAGTTGCAGGTAGCTACGCTGGTGCCTCTGTTGCAGGCCGCGCCTTCACAGTTAACTTTGAAGGTACGAACACCGCAATAACTTTGATGTATAAGAAGCTGCCTACAATCCCAGTTGCAGGTATCTCGTCACCGCAGAATGCAAACCTACAGAAAATCAACTGCAACGTGTTTCTGGATGTTGGTGGCAACTCCTTCTTCGCAGAATCGAAGATGGGTGATGGTGGTTACTTCGATACTAAGCACGGCACAGATTGGTTGCAGAATCGCATTGAAACAGATGTGTTCAACCTGATGTATCAATCACCAACCAAAGTTCCCTACACCGACACTGGTGTAAGCATGATCATCCACAAGATGACTCAAGGCTTACGTCAAGGTGTGAACAACGGTTTGATTGCTCCAGGTTACACCACTGATGGCACGTACTTGGAACTTGGCTACCGCATTGACTATGTTGCAGTTGGTGATACCAGTGCAGCAGATAAAGGTAATCGTATCTACAAAGGTATTTCCTTCATCGCTGTGGGCGCTGGTGCAATGCACAAAGTAGTTATCACAGGTTCGTTCTCAGAATAAGGAGGATAATTTATCAAACAGTATTCATTTTATAACGTCGATTTGTTGATGGATGGTATTCCTGTAACAGGCTTTACCGACAACAACAGTATCATTTCCGCAGGGCGTACTAACGTACAACACACCAAAGTGATTGGTGCCCGTGGTGAAATGTCGGTAGCAACTATTGCAGACCGCAGTGGCCGTATTGTATTCACCCTGTTGCAAACCAGTGACTACAACGCTGTCCTGAACAGCCGTGCAATTCTTTCGCAGAACACAGGCCTAAGTGGCAACAAACAAACCTTCGATCCAATTCAAGGTTTGATGAACGATAAGATGGGCCTTACTTTGGTTTCTGGTGTTAACGGGTTCATTCCTGTTATGCCAGCCATTGTTCGTGGCTCAGGTATTGTTTCACTGAGTTGGACTGTTGAGTTTGAACAGATTTGGTTCACCAACGGCAAGTACGATTACGTAGGCGTCTAATTAGAATAATGGCTGGGAATAATTGGGTTCCCAGCTTGGGAGAATGCTTATGGCTTGTAAAAGTGAAACACGAGAGATTCGAGGTAAGCCAGTCTTTGTACGTCAATGGCCTGCTAACAAAGCAATGGACATGCAAATTGAGTTGCTGACAGTCATGGGTGATAGTTGTGTGCCCTTTGTCATGGGTGATTGGACCTTTGGAAACTTGCTCTACATCTTACAACGTGTAGAGAAGCATGTGTTTCTGTCCTTGGTTAAAGAGTGTCTGACCTCTGCACGCATTGCAGGCATTGAAGTCAACGAAACCAACTTTGATGTGGAGTTCAGTGGTGACTTGATGTTCATCTATAAGCTGTTTTCGTTTGTACTAGAGGTGAATTACAAAGATTTTTTCGCAGAAGGTCTACCAGTAGTGGCAGAAACAAGCCCGACGAAGTAGAGGAAATTGTCTCTATAACAAATAACGAAGATGGAACAGTTACCTACAACACTGAGGCAGATGTAAACAATAAGCCCAGCATTTCAGAACTATTCCCCGAAATTATTTATTACCTTCATCGTCCATTGATTGCTAACCCACCAATGTGTGCTCTGAGGGAACTTCAAGACTGCACGTATAGCATTGATGACTTGTTCATTATGCATGAGCTGTTAGACCTTAAAGAACACATCAACCCAACATCCGATCCACAACCTGTGCGGATAATGAATTGGCAATAAGAGGAAAGTATTAATGGATGACCGGAAGATTTTAAAGCTTGGTAGTCGCCAACAACCTATTGTGGCAAAAGGTGTAACTTCTGGCACTCAGAAATACATTCCACCGTCTGCTGCCAAAGATGTTATATCCCACGAAGCAACTGACCTAAGCATTGCTGCACAGCGTAAACGTGAGAAAGCCACACGGCGTAAGCAGCTTGCATACTTCATGGCCAAAGCTAGTGGCGGCAGTCAAGCACAGTTTGAAAAGGTTATTAACAATGAAGATTGGGATGACCTTGATGTGCAGGAAATGTTGCTGGAGGATCGCTTCTCTCGTTATCGAGAAGTACCAATCATTGGTGCAGATGAAGTTGTTAAAGCCCAGGTAACACAAACAAATAAAAATGCAACCGTAAGAAAGCTGGAACAGATTCAAAAGAAGAAAGAGTTTTTTGAAAAAGAAACAGGAACAATCTCTAGCAAGTATGAAGAAAACTCCAACACACTTACCGCCGAAACAGTGGTGGCAGGAAAGGTAAAAGCAATAGGTTTAGAAAACGAGCTCGCCAGCGTATTGAATAAATATGATTCATATCTTTCTATGTCTCACCAAGATCGGCAGCAATCTTTTTCAAAAGAAGAGCTTTCGATTTTTACTTCTATTTCTACTACTGGTTTAACACCAAGTAAACTTACTGGTAAAAAATCTATTCTGGACTTTGGTGACAAGGGTGGTTCTTTTGATGAAGAAAAGGACAGCCTAGATTCTTTGTCACCAATTGATTACGACTATGCAGCAGATTTAAAAACACCTCAGTCATCTTTGGCAGCTATCTTTGGGGCATACCGGGAATCACTTTCTGGTGCAACCTATGATGTGCTGCCAATCAATAAGCACGAAGTGGATAACAATCTGCTGGCTAATGAGTTTGAGTTAAAGGCACCTGCTAAATACCCTTCCTACATGCAACCTGCTAGGGGCATGAAGGGCAGCACTGTACAGGCGCAGCAATCAGAAGCTTTGTCGCTTCCAGACAATGCCAACGTACAAGAGTACTTCGACAACCTTGCGGAACAGTACATTGACCCGCAAAAGCTAGAGTACATGTCCCCGGCAGAGAAGAGTAAGGCCATTCGGCTTATCTCCATGCAAATTAGCAAGATGCTGCCTTCGCGTTTGAAAGCCGTGTCAATGCTGAATGCAACCTCTATCCAAAGCAATGATGACAAGTTTCAAGAGCTTGTTTCTCTACATGGCATTGACGCCGCAGTTAAAATGGCTGGTGAGGGTAAAGGTGGTTTTGTTCCACCAACTGCTGCATATACAGCCTACCCAAGCCCACATGAACTTGTTGCATCTATTAACAGTAGCAAGTTACGTGAGTTTGCAGATGGCGTTGTTAAGCGTGGCATGACCAAGAAGGGTCGATGGACAGATGATCCAGAACAGATGGATACCATGTCTACCTTGCTTACCTATGGTACACACAACCTTAACTATAACGAGTTTGATAGTAAGGATGATGAGTACCAAAGGGCCACCGTAAAACGTGCAGCACTTACAGAATTACCTAAGCAATTAGGTAAGGTGTACGGCATCAGTGACACCACAGTTAGTCGTAGAGATTGGGGTGGTGGGCTACATTTAAACTACGATGCTCTTGAGCAAACGCTTGATGATCAGCTAAGTGAAGATGCCCTTGATACTGGCAAATACCAATTAGATAGAGAACTGGAACACAGGCCAACACAACTTGATAGATATGCCCGTGATGAACTTGCAAGAACTGTAGATGTATTCTTTCAACCTGCTGGCGATCTTTCCGCAGATTACCAAGATAATAACTTATCGCAAGTTGATGAGTATCTAAAGTTAGTTACGCATGATGTAGACCTTCAAGATGACGATGGAAGCCAGCCAGCCCCTAGTGGTGCCTCAAACCCCATTGGGGAAGGTGGTAGTGAGGGTGAAGGATCAGGACGTTCCTATGAAGCCCCCACGGGCTTAGAGGCATTTTCAAGAGAGGGTCCGACAGGGGTTGATGACTCCTTTGCAACGTCTGCACCTAGTGTCGATATGCAGGCCACAGAAGGCGTAAGGCAAGGCGCAGAGGCCAACCAGCGGGCATCATATGGCAATGGTCTTGGCGAGTCCCAATCAACACAGGACGCAACCCACGGCAGTCGTTTAGGGCTGTCGGTAGCCACTAGAGCAGCGGCACAAACACCATACGCGCAAGTGCAAATTGCAATGCCTCCCTCACAAGTATCTGCAAGGCCTTCCCCCAGCTTTCCCTTGCTTCCTTCTCAATATCCAGTACGGGCCAAACCTAACTTTACAAGTGACCCAGTAAGTATAAGTACAGGGGTTGAAGACTTATCTTCCAGGGAGTCAAGGCTTGCTAGCGCCAAACGTACTTACTTAGAGCAAAACCCTGAGTTATCTGTAAACGATGCAGAACAAGGCACACAAGAGTGGCTTGATGACAGGAAGAAAGTTGTAACAGCTTCTGATGCTACCCGAGTTATTAGCAGTGACCGTGCACGCAATACTTATGTTGGCGAGAAGGCCATGGAAAATTGGGGGATGACAAATACCCAACCATTTCCAAGTGAAGACATTGAGCGTGGCCACAGGCTAGAAACAAAGATTCGCCAAGAGTACGAGAAACAAACTGGCACAGAGATTCTTGAACTTGGTTTGCTGCAAAGCAAAGGTTTCCCAGGTGGTGCATCCCTTGACGGTATTGTCACTCAGGATGGCAAGCCTACTAAACGTGGTGTTGAGTTTAAGGCACCAAGAGAGTTTAGAGACTTTGCTAAGTACCATGACCAGACGCAGATGCAAATGGCTGTTGGTGGACTTGACTCTGTGGATATTGTGCAGGGTGTGGAGGTGGACGGAAAACTTCGTACACATACCCAAACCATCAAGAAGGATTTGGAGTGGCAGAAGCGCAACAAACATAAGATTCAACAGGCGCAAGATAGCATTGAACGTAATGCATCCATGACGCAGGAAGAATTTCTGGCTGCACAAGCTACTATGGCTGCTGATAAGTCTGGCAAGTATGGCTTCCTAGTAAGTGCCAACAAGCAAGATGTTGAAGAGGCAATGGGCAAAAAGAAGTCTGGTGGTAGTGGTGGAAAAGGTGGTTCTGGCGGTGGAGGTAGTGGTAAAGGCATCTTTGATGACCCTTCGGACCGCAGCCCTTCCAAGAAGTCTAGCACTGACAACAATCCCCCACACAAGCAAGGTTGGTTGGGTCAATTAACTAACAGTGTAAAAGATGCAGCCTATTGGATAGATGACCGATCCCATGAACTCTCTTCTGCATCTAACAGGGAGATTGGTAAGCCACTAGATTATGGGGTAAACCCTGGGCAATACCTGGGTAACAACATTGCACAACGCAGTGTTGGTATCTCGGACCAAGATTCCCGTAGCAATACATTATCTGGCATGCAGATGAAGGGCGCTGCTGAACTTGGGAATTATAGTGGAATGGTTAGCCAGATGGTTCACACTCAGGGCATAGAAGATATTGGAACAAAGATGTCCTTGGCTGACAATCCCACAGAACGGGCCAGACGTATTATAAAAAGCAGTCATGATCGGGGTTTAAGCCCCGAAGCTACTCAAGCAATGCTTAGTGGAAATGGTTTAGAAGGATATGGCACTTTTGCAAACCTGAGTGATTCAGAACAAAAAAGAATTGCAGATCGCGCGAGTATCAAACCCAGGGCCAGTTTAAATGCATATGCCACAGCCAACTCCGTCATCAATGATGGTGCAGAACTCTCCAGTGTAAATAGCGGTGCTGCCAATGCTGCCAACGAAGCTATAAATGCTGATGCTTCTGGTTTTGCCAAGAGGACTGTAAACAGCATGATGCAAGTTCCTGACATACCAGGAACACAAGCAACTCCTGGAAACAATGATGCCCCTAATGGGGGGACAGGTAATTCCTACTCTGGCAAAGGGCCGCATCCTGACCGGGCCGTTGATGTCAATGTACATGTAAAACTCGAAGGGACAGTTGCCACTGCAATTGTAAATGCTGGTGGTAAGACTGCATCTACCCAAGCTGCATACACACAATCAAGCACTAGATAACTTAGGTAGGAGGTACAGAATTGTGGAAGCGTCATATTGATTTGCAAATATATAACAGGGACACAGGGGATGTCCTTCTATCTACAACCGAGAACAGAATCGATTTTGTATATGAAGGAACAATGGGGTGGACATCAGACAGGTTAAAGTTAGATGTGTACAACCTATCCCCCGACACACTAAAGATGCTTCTGAATACGAAGCAACGAAGTATTAAAGTTGATGTGGGGTATGAGGATGAATTAAGCTCCCTTTCAACACTACTGGATGGCTATGTAGTTAACGTGGCAGGCCGAAAAGCAATCCCCAATCACATTACATCCATCTGGTGTGTTCCCTATTCAGCAGAGACATTAAGCAGTAACTCCAATCTAAATGTATTGGATGTATCAGTGGGTACATTAAGCAACCTACTAGAGGCCATATCTGCATCTGCTGGCTATAAAACCAAACCAAAGTATTTTGGCATTCCCTCAGAGGTGTTGGAAACAATAGTGCCTAGTTATGTATTTAGGGGCACTGTTACCGATGCACTCAATGAACTTGGGGGACAGTATAGCTTCAGCACTAGGCCTACCAACAGTAGGCTTGAATTTGTAGCAACAGTTGGGGCTTCTGCCAATGTAATACAGCAAATTGCAGCAGGGTTGTCGGGACTGCATATAATAGCTCTGGACAAGTTAAAGGGAACGCCAGAAGCCACTGTAGCCCATATAAATTTTGTTGTTAATCTAGATGCAGCCATTGATTGCGGTGATGTTGTAGATGTCACCGCATTCTTGGGTGCCAGAATTAGTGAGACAAAGCGAGTGGTTGCAGATGGGGTTATCTCCGTAAACAATCTTGACTCTGCCATGTTCAGAAGTGACACCTTGTGGGAACATACTATTAATGAGCAGTATCAAGTATTGCAGCTTCAACATGTTGGAAGCAACTTCGCACCTGCATGGGAAACAAGAATCACTGGAGTTACCTTTAATGAAGGGTATGTTGGCAGTTCTGAGGTAAGTGGTAATGGACAAGGGCCAGGAACTTGGCATGTAGATGTGTCCGCAGAGGTTGAAAGGACGCAAGGGGTTCCCCACATAGATCAGAATGTTAGTACGGTATCAAGTAAAGAGGCTAAAGCCCTTGGCATGGTTCAACTTAGTAAGGATCAGGTTGAGGGTATTGCATCTGTTTCAAATGGAGACAGGGATAAAGAAAAGTTCCTGCAAGATAAGTTGATAATAGAAAACCGAGGACACACAAGTGTTCAGGATGCCACTTCTAATAAAGCTGCTGTTGGCCCGTATCAATTTACCGAGGACACGGGCAGAAGTTTGGGACTAACAATAAACAAAAACCAAGATGACCGACATGACTTTAAGAAGTCTACGGCAGCGGCTGGTAAGTATTACGACGATTTGAATCGCAGGTACAAAGGCAATCTTGACGCCATGAACGCCGACTACAACGGTGGTCCTAAACAGGGAGTGCCAGTTGCAAATGGACAGGAAGCCCCATCAAAAGAAACACAAGACTATATAAGGATGGACCGTGCCCTACAGTAAATAAAGGAGTAGCTATTGGCATTTACAAAATCAATTATTATTTGGGCAAAGGATAAATCAGTTGTAGAGAAGCCAGTAGCAAGTTTTACTGCAAATGGGAAAAGCATTTCTACTGGTGTCGAAGCTGTACAGGCAACCACTCACTACAGCAAAGCAGATGCCCCCGCAAAGAAAGTCGTCCTCACATACAACCAACTGGCTTTGGATTGTGTGGTGGATGAGTCCCACACATTCAGTAACGAAGTAACTTCATATCCTGTTAGTAGTGGATTCCTTGTCGGTGAGCATGTCATTAAAAAGAACTTCATGTTCAGCATCAACGGCATTATCACTAACATAAGTATGCCTGGCCCTATCACAGTTGATAGCTTGACCAGTTCTTTTAGCACTGTGGGCAAAGCCGTGGGTGGAATGATGAGCAGAGCCGTTGGCCCGGTGATAGGCAGCTTAATAGGAAGCGCCGCGCACATGCTTGATAATTCCAAGATGTCTGGCAACCCTATCAGTGTGGCCTTCACCCAGCTACAAGACTTAGTACGCAATGGGACAATTGTTCATGTCGCCACCATCCTCGGTGTATACGAAGAGTGTGTATTGCGTGAAGTACGTATTCATCAGGATGTAAAAACCTCAACCGTACTACCTGTAAGTTTAGTGTTTGAACAGCTTATGGTGATTCAGCCAGAGGGAAGGATTGGCTTTAGTATTCCTAATGATCAGAAGAAAGCTTTATACGAGAACAAAACAGCAAGTGATACATCACTGATGTTGAACATGCTTACAGCCAGTGGAGTAAACATCTTGTCGAGTATTATCAAATGAGTTATGTCGTTCCCCTCTCCGATGCAGGTGGTGTATCTCTGGACTATCAAGGTAACACACGATTCTCCGCAGTGCGTTGGAATAACTTGATGCGCTGTTGGGTGTGTGACTTTCAATGGGAATCCGTGCTAGTTAACAGCTTGGCATTACGTGCAGGCACAGATGTATTGAAACAGTACGGTGTACCTTTCTATATGTACATTGTTAACAATGGCTCTCCAGCACTTGACCCTGGAACCTTTTCATCCATAACTGCATACATTATTGAGCCGGGAGAGATAAAATGAGTGAGTGGGTTCCAATCCTTACTCATTATCCGGGTAAGATTATATCTTTTGATGGGGATAAGCAAACAGCAACAGTTAAGGTTATGCGAGAGCAATACAGTAATAATCTCTACTCACTCTACACTGAATACGACTTTCCAATATTACAAGATGTTCCTGTGCAGTTTCCACAAGGT
>ERZ1463037.42-NODE-42-length-21483-cov-10.353696_pt1 | contig 21483 bp, 41 predicted proteins | sample MGYA00564484_ERZ1463037 | MGnify/ENA primary metagenome ERZ1463037 (study PRJEB39244, sample SAMEA3635151) | Helicobacter pylori | study: EMG produced TPA metagenomics assembly of PRJEB11511 data set (Assembly of a 5300-year-old Helicobacter pylori... | reverse complement strand
AGTGCCGAAAATGAGATGTATTGCTTACCTTCGGAATCATAATACTTATGCTCGTTAGGTTCTAAATACACCTCATTTGGAAATAGATTGTGAATCATGTTTATTTTTTAAGTTTAACTTTTTCGGCTATTTCTAATGTCAAAGGTTCTATATTTGGTTTAGATTTTAGCATTGGCCACAAACCTTCTCCTTCAGGAATAGAATTACTTTCTTCTTTATCTACTAAATTCATATTAGAAGCATCAAATAATTCATTTTCGGCAGATACTACCTTAGTTTCTAAAGATACTTCTTCTGTTTCTCCTTCTTCATATACTTCATCAGGACGAATAACTAAGCACCCTAACTTCTCTAAGATGCCTTGACAATAATCAGCTTTTTCCTCCGCCGACATCTCATTCAATTTATCCATATCCATACTTTTATCCTTACCGTGACGAATATAACTTATCATTAAGTCTTCATCACTAATCTTTTTCAATCCTTTCTCGTACTGCTCCACTTCTTCTAATAAAGACTCAATAACATTCATTACCGTATCGAAGTACTCATATCCATCACTAGAGTCTGTCTTGGGTGTAGTTAAAGTAATAGTCTTAGTATCAAATACTCTACTCGCTACTTTAATTTTGAAGTAACCAGTTACTCCTCCTTCAAATTCAATACTTAATACATCACATCCTTCTAATAAAGTTACTTTCTCTGCTTTACGAGTTTCATCTGTGATAAGTCCGCAAATATCTAAAGCAAAGAACCTAAATTCTTTAAGCTTATCTTCTAAGTCTGCATTTATAGGATGACGTTTAGTCAACTTGAATCCATCTTCCGTAATCTTGTTATCCTTAGCTACATCTTCTCGACCTTCTAAGATTAATCCTTTTAATCCGCCTGTCTGTACAGTGATTTTTTTAATTGTTCTTTTCATATATATTTGGTTTTATTTGTTATGTATTCTTCTTCTGATTTTAATAAAGACTTATTGTGCTTTTCTAACCAAAAAACATCACAATCATTTGTGAATTTCTCGCAATATTCAGCTAATTCTACCATTAACGAAACCCTTTTCTTTACCTTAAAACTTCTTTGTTGTTGATATTCGTCGTTACTTGCCATTATCTCTATCTTTTTTATATTTTTTCCAATCTTCACTTCCGTATAAATCAATCCATTCATCATCTGGAAGTCTAATTAAGATTGGCTTATTAGCTTTAACAAAATGTTCTACTCCATTTACATCTAAATATCTCATTCCTGTTATCGTAGTTGGCCCACTTATATACCCTTTTTTATACATAATACTTAAATTAAATTATTTCACCCCACGAACTCTCACTATCTTCAAAGAAAAAATAGTCATCTATATTACTCCATACAATAATAGTAATGCATATCTTCTGGTCCCACCTCCTATAAGTCTTAGGTTTATCTTCTAAAAATCCTAAATCCCTATTTATGTCTTGCGCAGGCATACCAACCTGTAAACTAAAAGGTAACTTATTACCATTAGCATCAAAAGCTAAGTTATCTCTAGCATATATCGTAGCATCTACTATTGGATCATTCTCTCCGCCACTATACAATTCTACTCCAGCCAACATATAGTTGCTATCATATATCGCATAAGGCTTTATTCTATTCTCTTGTTTCACCATGGCTAAATTATTGATAATTGTTTTAATAACCTTGAAAATTCTGATTTATTTTTAATTTTACCTCTAAAAATTAATTCGTCATAATACTTCCATTCTCCCATACAAACATCTTCATGGGTTTGTTCAATTTCTATGTTCTGATATTCTAACTGACCCGTTAAACAATAATTACTTAATTTATAAGTTCCTTTTCCGTCAAACTTAAACCCAAAACTTTCTATATCTTCTTTATCTAAGTATTTTACTCTAAACTGTTCTGAATACAGCTCTTCTTCATCAGAATGCTCAATTGCACTATAAGCTATATTCACTAAATCAGTATCACAAATCTGCTTATTCCATGTTTCTTTTCTAATTTTACATTGCCATTCACATTCAAACCCAACATGAAATTCCTGAATACTTGGCGTATAATATTTTTCTTTTTCTGAAACTTTGTTTTCCATTATTTTATGTTTTTTAATTCAATTTTGAGTTATATTCTTAATTTTTAAATAGTGAGCGTACACCATATCATTAATCTTACTTATCGGTCCATAAGGAAAACAAGTTTTATTCCATAATATCCAATCCACATCTTCATCATCCGATTCTGGTAGATAATACCTTACTAATTCCTCAGGACTTATATCCTCTATTAATGTTAGCTTCTGCATATAATCAATTTTCTACCCGCAACTTCGGCGGTACCCTTATTCTTATCTCCCATACATACTTATACTCTAATTATCTTAAAAGGTCACAATTATTTTCTTATATAATTCTTCAATTTTATTTTTATGATAATTAATCCTATCCATAACACTTAAGGTAATATTAATAGAGTTCAATAAATTATAATGCTCTTTATATACTTCACTTTTATTAATGTATTTATCATGCATTTTAACTAAATATATCACACTACTATGGTCTCTATTTACAACTAAACCTATACTTTCATAACACTCTTCGCCATCTCTTAGTAATTTACAAATCAACGCCCTTGCCTCAACTACCTTAGCTATTCTACTACCACTTTTAATATCATTCTCGGAAATATTCAATCCCTTACACACTCTATACATAATAGAGCTTGCGTAAGACTTATTCTTTATTTCAAACCTCATATCTTCTTAGTTTTATATATTACATTACCCCAATTACTTACTAAAATCTTCAATCTTTAAACTAATATTACTCCCTTCTCCAAAATAACTACACCCTAAACAATTACCTAATCCATAATGTAATGACGTAACACAGCCTAAACAGCCTCCATGGAACACGTAATGAGCTTTCTCTGACTTATATTGCCTAGCGTACTCCTTTTCGTTTAATCTCCTTAAATCTTCTAATCTATGAAATTCATCCCACCCTTCCTTAGTCTCAAACCCAAACGTACCTTTGTCACTTATTACTACTCCATACCCCATATCTTTTTTCCTACTTATACGTCACAAATAAATAAAAGTTACACTTTAGTTACACTTTCCTAAAAAAAAATATAAAAATATTTTAAGTAAGGTAATCCAATTGTTAATTATATCAAAGAAAAAAAATTATAAAAATATTTTAAGTGAGGGGACTATATAGCCTGCTTTCGAAAAGTATAATCGAAATGCTGGTACGGGGGGAGTCAAAAGCTAAAATAGGTTTTAAGACAAAAGGAATTAGGGATTAGAAAGGAGGGTTTTATACCAGTTAGCTTGTTGGTTTATGGATATGTGTTTGTTTTATCCTTGTTATATTTTATATAGTCATTACAATAAATTAATACTTTGGTACATCCGCCGCCTTGCATAAACAATTTGTATAGTCCGCCGATAATTAATAAGCTCGAACAAACACGCATTTATAATTCAATATTGAATTAGTTTTATATGATACAATTAGCATAGCCGTTTACAAACGACTACAATTAGATAAGACGCATAAATATCCTAATCGCTTAGAATCGCATAGAATTAATTTAGCGGACTATTGTAAGGTATATTGAAGCTATTAGAATTAGAGATAAGCCTGCCGTTTATCCTATATATCTACCACTTATGTAATATATCCAAAAAATAAGAGTTTGGCACGATATTAATTTGAGCATCGGCGGACACTCAACAATACATTCAATCTTACACAACTAACGTCAATTAACGTCCAAATCTTATACTAATGTGATGAGTGGTTAAACAAATTTGTTAGTGGTTATATAACTATGCGAAAAGCTTTTATTTCGTTTCAATCAGTTGTATATTTGATACAAGGAAACAAACTAACATAAACATTTAAAACATAAAGCCATGAACAGAAACACTAAACAAGAGTTAAAAAGCTTAATCATAGATGCTATTAACGACGGAAGATTAAACGGTAAACCAGTAAGTGAAATACACCACGAAGTGTTTAATACTGATTACTTTATCATAGGACGCTTTGAAGCTGAAAAATGGTTAATAGCAAACGGCGGAATATTTAACGCAATGGAGGTTATTAAGGACTACGAACAGGACCAGTTTGGCGAAGTTAGTACCGACTTATCGGAAGCCGAGCATGTATGTAATATGTATGTATATATCCTAGGAGAAGAGATTATAAACGAATTAAAAGTTATTCGCGATAACTGGGACGCTGATTGCGATGATGATATTTTACAAGACTTAAAACAAGAGCTTGAAGATTAAAAAGGGCGAAACCACCATTTGACTGAGTGGTTTTTATATAACCCTCGCATAAACGACACTTTATTTTTAATTCACTGAGTAAACAAACACTAAAAACCCTAGAAAACATGAGAAATCCACAAATAACAACTAGACTTAATGCATTAATGATGCAAGAAAGAGAAGAAAAACATAGCGCGATAGCCTGTATTTTAAGCGCATACAAAGAATTAGGCGTAATTAACTCAATAAACCAAGAATTCGACTGTATATGTGACCTCCAAGCACTCCATTTAGGTGATCTAAGCCAGATTTTAGGCGACTTAGTTAGTGACTTAGAAAGTAAATTGCACATGAGTATTTTAAAGCGTAAATAGTTGATAGTTAGATAGTTGGAGGTATAATAATTATATAATCCTCCCACATATTAGTCGTTTGTAAGCGGTTACAATTGGATAAATGGGGATATAGGTTGATTATTTAAAGGGAATTAGTATAAACAATTTAAAACATAAAGATAATGGAAAGTATAGATAAGCGGTTAGGTGGTGTTAGGAGTAACGTAGTAGCTTCTGATAGCTATTATAAGAAAGAGTTAGATAAATTAAATGAGCCTTTTGGTGATCGTACTTATAGTGTGTGTATATCAGATTATGAAGGAAATAAAACAAAGTGGTTAAGTCTTAATGTAGAGTATATAGATGAATTAGTATATTACTTACAAGTATTAAGAGAAGGATTAGTAAAAGGTGAGTAATTGGAACCGCCGCCGAAGAGCAAAAAGGAATTATAATTTAAACAATAAAATAAACAAATAACCCCCTAAAAATTAGAAATTATGATAACAAAAGACAATTTAACAGAAGTAATGAACTTTATTACGGAAGAGCAAATTAACGAAGTAATGGAGGCAAAAAGCGACTATATAAGGCTGAGCGTTTCATCTTACGGAGGCGTAAGACTTGAAACGGTTGATATTAACGATGAAGAAAAAGAAGAAAATATTATGGGCACTGGCGGACTAATAGCAGACAAAGACGATTTTTTAAGATTATTTATGGAAAGCGGAAGTTTGAACCCCTTTATATTGAAATATTGCTAGTAAACAAATTATAATTTAAACCAACTTAATAAATAGAAATCATGGAAGCAATAATAAAAACAACAGCTGTGTTAATGGCAATTATAGGCACATTTTCATTAGGTATAATGGTTGGAGAAACTAAAAATCAAAATAAATATGAAATGCCCGAAGAGATTGACTTAGTCTCAATTGATAGACAGGCACCAGACACAATGATTGCATTTAAAGACAGAAAAGGAACTATTCACTTTGGATTTAAACACTAAAAACTATATAACCATGGAAAAACAATTTAGAGATGCCTCCTTTATGATATTTAAAGTAGCATTAAGAGACAATAAAAGAACAGTAAGAGATATTAAAGACGTGCCAGCAGATACAACCGCCGATAAGCAACGTAAAATTGATATGATTATGCAAGTAAGACAAATACAACATGATACTATTCGCATGGCAAAAAATGAATACCCTTTAGTTAATTGGATTAAACACGTATAATCATGCTAGTAGTAACACTCCCATATAATACAGTAATAAGTTACATGAGATATGATAAAGAAGTTTTATCGTTAGGGTTTAAAAAGCCTGGTAATGTAATTCAGGAACGGAAGTATAATGCAAATAGCGGTATTGCTCATAAATTAGCTTATTGCAAGTCCGCTAAAGAAGTTTTATCATTTTATTCAAATGAAATTAAAAAGAAATGTACAGTATTAACAGTTAAAAACATATAATTATGAAACATACACAAGGAGAATGGATAAACGATGTTCCGTTTACAAGAGATATAAAAAACCAAGATAATAGTTTAATTGCTTGTGCTTATAAGATGAATGGGCATATAACAGACTCAGAAGGAAATGAAATACCGTGTGAAGAAGCTAATGCAAATGCTAAATTAATAGCCTCGGCGCCCGAATTATTAAAAGCCTTACAGCAATTAACAGAAAGAATTGAATCTAACTGGAACGCGATAACAAGCGGTACCCAAAACGGAATATTAACAGCTTTATTAAAAGAAAGCAAAGAAACTATTGATAAAGCCACCAAATAACCTATAAATTTAGCTCAGGATAAACTTTAATAGGAATTACAATACAACACGACACTTTAAATAAAGTATCATTAAAATCAATTTAAGCACGTAATTATGATAACTACACGCGAGATAGAAATAAACAATGAACCTGTTATTTTAGATATAGAGTACTTTTACTTTAAAGAAGACGGCCAGGTAAACATAAACATTGAAAGTATAACCAATGAAGGTGAAGATGCTACAGACATGATTACAATGGTCCAGCGCCAGGATATTATTGATATGTGCCAAACACATTACGAAAACCACGTATTTAATGAATTAGAAAAAGTATTTAACCGTATTCATTACGACATAGAGGATAATTTGTAGAAGGAAGTATAATGCAAATCACCTCTTTTTAAATACTACTGCGTCTATTTCATCGAGTCCGCGGAATGCGACATTAACGTATATATTCTTACCATTTCTTGCTATTATACCGGACTTTATTAGTCTGGCCAATGCTGTTCCTAATGTTGCATAAGGAACTTGCATCTCTTTTTGAAGCCTATTCCTTAGATGCTTATCTAGTGCGAAAGGCGTAAACATGTCAAACTTGATTAGTATTTTGATAAGATTTATTTCTATGTCCGCCGATGACCCAAATTGACCAGCGATTAATCTAATGAAGGAATCTTCAGAAGGAAGTATAATCGTTTTGGACTTTAATTTAGGTTTATTATCTATGTTTAAATTAAGTTGCATTATTTATCTAAATAAGAAAATATATGTGAAATTACAGAAATCGTCCAACCATTGCCAATCATTTTTAATCTTTGAGTTGATGAAACATGATTTGTATATCCGTCTTTCATCGTTTGCAGCCTTTCACATTCTAAAGGAGTTAATCTTCGGATGCGAGAGTTTATATTTGCCATTTGACCACAATTTTCATCTGTTCTCGCGCGAGCTGCTAATGTGCCAGTTTTACCATTATCACGAAATCTAATACCTTCATCGGTTCTATAATCACAGCCTTGTATTAATACTTTAGCTCTTTTATCTTTAATATCAAGTGTACCATGCTTACCGTCTTCATAATAAGCCCTACTATCTTGAGCAAAACCATCTCCATACTGCAAATTATTTGCAGTATATACTAAATTATCCTTCTGAACTGTAGTAATACAATTAGTTTTACCATCTTCTCTTGCTTCAAGCATTTGTTTAGTTGGACATCCTTTAGTTCTATCTGATGTATTTTCGGGGTTACGTCCGCGCATTGCTACTATTTGAATAGCATTTGTCTGTCCTGTATCTAAGCAATATGTTTTACCATCATTATGGCTTAATGTACCAGTTCCACCTTTACCTGTTTTACTCGAGCATGGCATTGTATTGTGGACTATTAAATCCATGTCTGAATGATTACCGCCAGAGTGTGCGCCTGCCGTAAAACAACTAGCCTTATCTTGATTATTCTTTACGTTCCCCTTAACATCAATCTTTATAATATCATAGTTATGTTTAGCTGTTTGTGAAGCATGGCCACCAATACGCAAAGTATTGTTTTTACCGTTAATATTCATTCCATCGAAACCAAACTTGGGGTTTTTAATATAATATTTCTCATCAACTTCTGGCTCAAGTATGTCTTTTAATAATATTACTTTGTCTTTCGGTTGTGGTATTATACATTTTAAATCTCCAAATAAACCGTCGTGTTCTGCTCCAATGTTGGTCCAGTACAATCTTCGCCTATTTTGAGCCGATACTAATGCACTATTAATTTCAATAGGATTTATACCTATTGATTGACTAAGAATTTTCTGCCATTTAGCGCCCATGATTACGTTTTCTAATAGGAATTTAACATCAGAATTGTACTTTCTTATATCTGTTAAGATGCGGATATACTCCCAAAATAGGTAAGATTGACCTTCAAATTCAAAGTTTTGACTCTTTAATTCCAGATAATGTTCTAACGTTAATATTTCTATTGAATCTTTAGTGCTCATTCCTTTACGTTTGCCAGCAAAACTGAAACTCTGGCAAGGCGAACCTCCTATAAGCAAAGATATAGGCTTTAATTTACTCACATCTACCTCCGTAACGCTTCCTAATTGTATTGTATTAGGATAGTTAACCATTGTTACTGTAATGGCATACTTATCTATCTCTGAGGCATAGTAGTTATCTACTTTTTTTCCTATTCTATCTAAACTCTGATTGCCCCCTGAGCAACCATCAAAAAGACTTAAAACGTTAAATTCTTTTCCCATAATTACTTTAATTCTCTATAATATTTATCCATTTTTAACTTATCTAATGATCTTTTTTGTATACTATCACATAGTTTAGTTAATTCTAATTGTAACTTACTTGTATCATCCGCGCACTCCTTAATTATATCTAGATACTCTTTATGCTTTTTGGTAGTGCTAAATAACCTATTATTATGACAAAATACTACATAAGGATTAATCATATACTTACTCTTTTGGCTTATCTTTATTACTAATCCCTTTTCTATTAAGCTAATAAAAGATTCTCTTACGTTATCTATTGATGTAGTATAATGTACTTTATCTGAGCCATATATATCTATTGCTCTCTCGCTTGCTTTAGCATAAACTCTTAATAACTCCGCCGAATACTTAAATACACTTGATTGGTCTGAGTAATAAGTAAGCCAATTAAACAATACATACTCAGATGGAGGTAAATAGAACCCTAAGTTGCTGTAATGACGCGTAAACCTCTTATTTATAGATGGGGTTTGAAGTTCTTGCCTTGGATATAGCTCTTTTAATGTAGTATTTTCTACTTTTTTAGTGTTTCCTGCCTGTTTCAAATTTGCATTAATTTTATATGTTTGTTATTATAAGGGTACACACTATGGTTTTTAGTTAGTTTTTAGTACTTATTAATTATTATGCTTTAAGGCTATTTATAGTTAAAGTGTTATTAAACCATATAGTTTTGATTATGCTCGGCGCCATTTAAGCTTTTGTTTTATCTAATAATCTTAATACATGCTTAATGCTGAAAATATCATACTCTAATACTTCTGGCTCCTCAAGCATATCATTTAACTTTTTTGTTAGAATTGTATTTGAATCTAACGTGAAGTCTCCACGCTTTACCAAACTAAAAATAAAATCCTGAAAGTACTCTTCAAGGCTATTAACAGATTTAATACTATCTTCTGGAAAGTTAGTTTCAATAGTCTTACAAAACATATTTGATGATTTAATCAATTCATTAAACTTTTGCTTATCTGAGTGTTTAAACATTCCTAAGAACCGCGTATAAGATTCATTTTGAACTTTAGACAAAGCACAGAATATTAATAATGCTCTATGTGTTTGTTGTTGTAACTCTTCCTGTAATTCCGTCATAATTTATTTTTTCATAAGGTTAGCATTGGTTAAACATTGGTTATTTGCCTTATAGCCAGCCATTGCACTATCATTACTTAATTTTAGATTGACTAATTTATCATAATCTGTTTTTAGATTATAGCACCATCCTGATAAAAAAATAACTCCAAAAAATAACAAAGCAATAGTTAAAAACAACCAACAATATGCCTTATCAGCCTTTACAGAGCTTTTATTTATTGCTTGTTGCAACCCTTCATTTAATACTTCGTGTTTAGTCATTAGGTAGGTTTTTAAGGATTTCTATTAATTCGTTTTTTGTTGATTTGATGTAATCACGAATTCCTATTCCTATTTTAGCGTTGTTTAAATAATCATCATACCACTCTTTCAAACTACGCTCTTTAATAACGGTAGCCCAAATGCCTTTTAGCATTAAATATTGAAAACCATTATAAAAACCATTTGTTATTGTGTTATCATAAACATATTCTTTATTAACAGTTCCAACTTCACCACTATTAGTAATATTAAAAACGGGATTATATTTAGCCCCCTCAACTAAACCCCTCTTAATAGCCTCTTTTGTTAACGTCTCAGTCACTTCAGCGTCTGTGGCTATTCGTTTTATGGCTTTTGTATAACAAACAGATCCTTTTATCCATTCATTGTTATAACCTAAACCATAACCATAGCATCTGTTTTCATCAATTTTTTCAATAAAATATAATGAACCCATTTTAGTCCAATTCCATTTACCCACCTCGTGTTTAGGTTTATTTTCAAAAGCATCTAATCTATCGTTTAGTTCTTTTCTTAATTTTTCTATCTCTGTCATTTTATTTGTTTTTTTGATTATATAATAATATCAATAGTTTTTAAGTAATCAGAAAATTCTTTCCTTGTCTGAATCATCCATGAAGCGTAAGAGTGGGCTGTTCTGCATAATTCTTTTTTAATTTCCTGCATTTCATCATCTGTTTTTTTAATACCGATTTCGCCTTTATTGTCTAATAAAGGTGTTTTTGAAATTAATGCTTGTAACGCCATTGAGGCGTAATTGTCGTAATTTGAATTTTCCATTTTTATTTGTTTTTTTAAAAGTTAAAATCATCATCATTGTTTCTGTGATAGACATATACTGCGAATAAAGCCGATACTATTATTATTATAAATAAGTAGCCTAATATTTCTGATTGCATCATTATTTTGTTGCTTTGTTTGATAGATTCATTTTATTTAATTAAATTAATACTAATTATACCATTATCATAATTCATCTCTATCATATCTACAAAGTACTGTTCTTGTTTTATAACTATACACCATCCTATTTGAGGTGTAACCGTTGTTAATGTGCTTGTTTCTTTTATGATTTCTACACTTCCTTCTTCGCTTGTTGTTATAAATTTTATTACCATTTTTATTTTCTTATTAAAAGTTTATTATAAAAAACATTAAATGTAAGATTCCAAATACATCCAATAACTATTAAAAATCCTAAATTAAACCATATACTATCTATAAAAGGAGGACAATCTATCCATGCAAACATAATAGCTAATGCTTCAAATATTATCATTAAGCTTTTAAATGAATGCCATGCATCTAATTTCCATTTCGTACCAGGAATTATATAAGAATTGTTCCAGCTAGTTTCCGGATTCCAAAAGTTATTCCATGGAATATCAAACGGATTTCCTCGCTTTATAAATATGCTTTTGTAATAATGATGAGCTAATGTGTCCATACATGCATTACATACTGAGGCTAATGCCCAAAATATTAAACTATAAACCATCTTTATATTCTTTATAAGATTGATAATTAGCTACTCCGCCAACAATAATAATAAATAATATAAACAGTATATAAACAACTCCAGAGTTATCTTCTATAATATAGTCTTTGTTTTCTATAAAATAAATAATTACTGTCAAGCAAAATAAATCAATAAATGCTAACCACAATATTTTAAGTGGATTTTCTTTTAAATGTTCTAAATAGTTTTTCATGTTTTTTAATTCAGTTTTGAGTTAGTTATACGTTATTATTTTCTAAAGGTTACGTTCTTTATTTAATATTCCAAAAAAACTTTTATCAAACGCTTCTTTGTTTTTACTTTGCACATCTCGCGGATGTACTTTCTTATCTCTTAACTTCTTTATTGCTGTTATTGTACTCTTTGTATGTTTCATACCTCTTGTACGTTAATAATTAATAAAGGTTACAATAAACTAATTAAAGTTAGGATTGGGTATAAATACATTCATTTTTTTGACACACTATAATACATAGATATTTGGTAATCTTTTAAACATAATACCGTTGCTAATCCAGCAACCAGCATTATTAATAGATAAATTCTTAGTAAAACTTTTATCCTTTCTTTCTCTATAACTAAGCCATGATCCTTTACTGTAATTAGTAATTCTTTTAAGTAAGCCATCTTCACATAATGAATTGACTATACCTTGAGCTTTACCTACGGAACACTTGAATTGTTTAGCTAATGTTTTAATTGATACTGAATAGTTCTTTTCGGCACTCGGAAGATTTGTAACCTTGCGATTAAGTTTCATTAAAGCTTTTATTGCTTTCTTATGGTTTCTTAATGCGTTAGGCCCTTTTGGGTCGGTTGAATCCTGTCGAACTGTTTTCAGGTAATTAAATTCTGATTGGTTGTTTTCTATTTTTTGTCTAAATAATAATAATTGTATTTTCTTTAATGATAATGCAGTATCTATCTTTAAAAATCCATACTTATAAGACTTATCTATCTTCTTAAAATCAGCGAATACAAGGCTAGTACCTTCCATCCGAGCGTAACCTAAAGATAAATAGAAGTCTACATACTTCTTTACTGTATTACGGCTTAAATCGCAGGATTTAGATAGTTTATAAGGAGAGTAATCATGAACACATCCACTACTATAAATAGATTTTAATTTAATTAATACAGCAAGCTCGCGGATGCATTTATCCTCAATCATTTGCTTTATTAAAAAATAACTTATGTTCATAAACCATCTAATAGCAGAAAACCCCCCATTGTTGTTAAACAGTAGAGGGTTTGGGAGGTTTTCCTGTCTTGCGACAAATTCTTTACAAATATAAATAAATGTTTTTAGATAACCAACCCTCTTACGGAAAATTATCTGCTTCAAATATATAATTTATTTTAATATGATTTCAAAATATTTATTATATTTGTTTCGGCGGTGACTAAATGCCTGCTATTAAAACATATAAAAATGAAAAGTAAATTAATGTTCGATATTAACGAACACAACCAAGCTGTAATCACAGCAAATGTAATCTTAACAGATGACTTAAGAGACAAAACCGCTATAAAATTTATAGAAAGACTCGGTGGAGACTCAAACCTATTGCTTGTCCATTTTACGTTAACAGAAGAGGGAGAAAGAGTAAATATAAAGTCTTTTGGAGGAAGTAAAGAAGAAACATCTGCATTATTAAGAGGCGTAAGCATTCATCAGTTAAAGAGTTTAGAAGAAGAGTTGCCTAAAGAATTAAAAAGAAGAGAAGATTTTAAAAAAAATATACCAAATAAATTAAAAAACTAATTCAAAGTTGAGTTAAAAAATAGTATTTTTACAGAGAACTTTCAAATGGTGTGTTACTAATTTAAAGATTCTTTTCTGTTTTTGTCAAAGCAAAGCCCTTGTTAATCAAGGGTTTTGTCATTTATGTAACCTTTTGTGTTTAATATCAGTATAACAGTTAAAAATATAAATATGGAAATGTTAAAAGTAAATACTGAAGTAATATATATTACTAAAAACGAATTAAAATACGGTTCATTAGATAAAAAAATAGAAGACATTACCGTTAAAGACATATGTGATACTGAAGTCGTTGCCAATGCCTGTGTTTTAATAATATCAATTTTATCTCCAAATGGACGCTATCAACAAAAATTATTAAAAAGTAGATATTAATGTAACCTTATTTTATTTTATTCGTACAAGTAGGTAAATCAAAACAATTATGAAAACAAAACAATCAGTAGTAAGTAGCCAATTAAAAGAAATAGAGTATGATACAGAAACATCTACTCTTACTGTAACTTTTATGCAAGGTAGAATGTATGAGTATAAAGATGTGCCGGTGGATGTCTTTAGAAAGTTAATAGAAGCTTAGAGTATAGGATCTTACTTCATAAGTCAAATTAAAAACAAATATCAATTTAAACAAATATAATCATGGAAAAATTAGAGAAACTAACGCCCGAGCAAGAATTAAAAATGATTGAAGTAAAAGACTATTGGTTAAATTATATCAATTCGTGTAAAAATTCAATCAATAGAGAAAAAGCTAAAATAGGAATAGATTGGTTATATAGTTCTATAGGTAAAGAAAGTCCTATTATTATTTATTTAGATAGTCCTATGGGTTGTCAAATTGGTGTTAATTATCTTAAAAATTGGTTAAAAGATATTGATTTATCACAGGTTAAGTCACAGGTTTGGTCACAGGTTGAGTCACAGGTTGAGTCACAGGTTTGGTCACAGGTTTGGTCACAGGTTGGGTCACAGGTTAAGTCACAGGTTTGGTCACAGGTTAGATCACAGGTTGGGTCACAGGTTGGGTCACAGGTTTGGTCACAGGTTTGGTCACAGGTTGGGTCACAGGTTGGGTCACAGGTTAGATCACAGGTTTGGTCACAGGTTGAGTCACAGGTTGAGTCACAGGTTAGATCACAGGTTGAGTCACAGGTTTTGTCACAGGTTAGATCACAGGTTAAGTCACAGGTTTGGTCACAGGTTGAGTCACAGGTTGAGTCACAGGTTTGGTCACAGGTTTGGTCACAGGTTGGGTCACAGGTTAAGTCACAGGTTTGGTCACAGGTTAGATCACAGGTTGGGTCACAGGTTGGGTCACAGGTTTGGTCACAGGTTTGGTCACAGGTTGGGTCACAGGTTGGGTCACAGGTTAGATCACAGGTTTGGTCACAGGTTGAGTCACAGGTTGAGTCACAGGTTAGATCACAGGTTAAGTCACAGGTTTGGTCACAGGTTGAGTCAGAAAAAAAATTAACTTTTGAATCATTTTGTTCATACGGATCAATTTCAGATTATGGATGGGTTTCTTTTTATGATTTTTTTACTCAAATAGGAGTAATTAATAATGAAGGATTTAATAAATTTAAAGAAATTATTTCATCAGGGATTTATGATATGATTCAATTAGATGGGTTTTGTATAGTTTCTGAACTACCTAAAGAATTAAAAAGAAACGAACTAAACGATTTACATAGTTTAGATAGTCCAGCTATTACTTTTAAAGATGGATATTGCCAATATTTTATAAATGGACGCGCTATATCAGAAACTTATTTTAATTCTATTTCAAATAAAACTTTTACTATAGAAGATTTTATTAATGAATCAAATGAAGAATATAAATCTACTTGTATCGCATTTATGCAAGAGAAACATGGAGAAGAATATATTATTAATTTCTTTAGACAAAACTTAAAAGAAGTAGATACGTATGTAGATAAAAAAGATGCAAAATTATTAATTGGTACAACTGGCGGAATGAATGTAGGTGTTTATACTTTATTTAAAGGGGAAATTAACGATGAAGATATTGCTTATGTACGCTGTTTTTGTCCCTCTACAGATAGAATGTTTTTCTTAGGGGTAGATAGTATTCATAATAATGCTAAAGATGCAATAGCAAGCCTATATCGCATTCCTAGTAAGCTTAAAGCTCATATTAAAAGCATTAGCAGACAGGGCGAAAGGTTCAGTACTATTCTAACAGAAAAAGGTAAAGAGATTTTAAAATCAATGTCGGAAGCGGAAATATCTGATAATTCTACTCTCAATGGTTCGGATTACTTCAGTAAAATAAAACATGAATATTAAAAAATAATTGTAACCTTTACATAAATTAAACGTATAACTATTTAATTAACCAATTAAAACTTATAAATTATGATAATTAATAAAGTTAAATATGTCGTAAGTAATATTAGTAAAGAAGATTATGAATCAGAAATAAGAAGCCAATTAATTTACCAATTAGAACCAAAAACTATTATAATTGATGGAATTGAGTATATTCAAGAAGCATTATTAATTAATAAATTTTAAACCTAAAAAAATAAATAACATGACAACAACAATTGAAAGACAAAATGTAGCGCCTTCCTCAGTAGAGGGACATTTCATTAAAGGAGCAAAGAAAGTAGTTAATTTGGATAAAATTAATGAAACATTTTTAGTAGAAGCAACGGAAACTACTATTTTAGAAACAAAGAATCATACTTCTTTAGAGATTAAAGAAGACTGTTTGATTACTTGCCAAGTAGTTTATAATCCTTTTGAAAAGATGTATTCTAAATCAAAAGATTAATTAAAATAAATACTACCAGATAATTATATAAACAAATATTAATTAAGAACAACTGGTAGTGTTTTCATTCTATTTTCGTCTAACTGGCAGGACGGCTCACTTTGACTGAGCAAATTATGGTTCAAATCCATGAAATAGAACTTGGTAATTGACATGCCAAAAAGGTTGAAGGGTAATTCCTACCGTAAATGTAATAGGTTGGTACTGGTACATTCGGGTAACCACCAACAGCACTTGTCATTACCATTAAATTAAAAACCGTTTGACGACTCGGCGGAGGAAGAAGAAAGACTATAATACCTAGGTAAGTTATAGTAATAGAGTCGTACATGTTTAAAATATCAATAGGTGGTTAGGAACTATTTGGAAACTTATGGAGGATATGCCTAAATAAATGCAACTGTTACAGCCTATTGATTTTTTAACTCAATTTTGAATTATTATGTAACCTTTTTAATAATTAATCGTATAACCTTATAAATTAATAAACAATGAAGAAATATAAATTAATCAAAGAGTATCCTGGCAGTCAAAAAATAGGATACGAATCTACAATTGGTTATGAAAATTATCCTGAATTTTGGGAAGAAGTAAAAGAAGAACCTAATTACCTTATTACTGCCTTTAGAAGTAAATTAACTGGACTTGAACTCGTTATTAACAATGGTGGCGGATATAGTTCATCCAATATTCATATAAGTTCTCTTATTAAAGATAAAGATATAGAAATATACTCCGTTAAGAACTCTAAAGGAGAAGGATTCCTTGTATCTGAAACAGTTAAGTTTAGCCGTGTAACATTACCTATAATTAAATTTGAAATACTTTTTGATTGCATGTATGTTATTTTATCAAATGGAAATAGATATGAATTAGAATCTATATCTAAAGTTAAAACTGCAATTTTTGTTTCGGCGGACGGCAAAGAGTTCTATGACATAAACGAAGATTATAATCTATTCTCCGTATATCCTAAAGAAACATGGATGGAAAAAAGATATACTCTTAACGAAGCTATTTGTAAAGAAACATGGCTACACTTCCATACTAAAGAAGCAAGACAAGAATACATAGATAATAACAAGCCTAAATATAGTTTGGCGGATATTGAAAAAGCATTTACGGCTCCACACTATTCTCATCTTTATATAGGATTCAAAGTAAACTTAAAATCATTAGGTAAATAATATATGGGACACGCATTAAGGCCATATCAAGAGCAAGCGCTCTGTAATATAGAAGATGACTTAAAGAATGGATCAGATAAGCTATTATTGGTATTAGCAACAGGTCTTGGTAAAACAAAAGTAGCAGTTGATTTAGCCGAAAGATTAAAAGCTAAAAGAGTTTTGTTTATTGCTGATACTGAGGAGCTAATAGAGCAATCCGCACTTGCTTTTATTGAAAATAAGTTCGATGAAGAAATGGCTAGTCACGTAGAAGGAATAGGGTTTATTAATTGGGTAAATGGAGCTAAATGTCACTTTGAAAATCATTCTAATACATTTAGGATGGGAGTTATTAAAGCTGATGTATTTAAAATTGATGCAGAGGTTATCGTAGCCAGCGCACAGACTTTATATAGAAGGCTTGACAAAATACCTGAAGATTATTTTGATCTTATAATCGTAGACGAATGCCATAAATACATGAGTCGTACGTATATCCAACCGCTAAATTTTTTCAAACCTAAATTAATGGTAGGATTATCAGCCACTCCGTATCGCATGGATGGTTTATCCCTAGGAAATTTATTTGATAAAATTACATTTGAGTATAACATAGGAGATGGTATTAAAAACAATTACTTGTGTCAATTAGACGGCATTAGAATAAAGACAGATGTTTCTTTAGATAATGTAAAAACTACCGCTGGTGAGCTTAATAGTAAGGATTTGTCTACAGAAGTAAACATACCTAAAAGAAATAGATTAGTAGTTGAAAGTTATATCAAGCATGCTACTGGAAAACAAGGGATATTCTTTTGCGTGGACGTACAACATAGCGTTGATTTAGCAGAAATGTTTAATGGATATGGTATTAGTTGTAAGCCTGTTGTTGGAGATGAGAAAGTAACGCCCGAAAGAAAAAGAACTATTACTGAGTTTAAACAAGGTAAAATACAAGTATTAACTAATGTGATGGTACTTACTACTGGTTTTAATTATCCAGAAATAGGTTGTATAGGTAATGTAGCGCCCACTAAGTCATTAGTAAAGTTTGTTCAGTCAGTAGGTAGAGGAACAAGATTAAAATCCAAAGAATATGTTGATAAGTTTGGTCAGATATGTACAATATTGGACTTCGTTGATTCTACATCAAGACATAAACTTATAAACTGCTGGGAATTAGACAGAGTCCTTAACTTAGAAGATAGAGTGTTTACTACAGAAGCTAAGAAACAATTAATATTAGAAGAAAGACAAAGAAGGGTAGCTCATGTAGAAAACTTACATAAGAAAGATGAGAAAATAGTTCTTATTGAATTACCTCCAGCTAAACAATTTGCTTGGAAGAAAATGCAAGAACCTGCAACGGCTCCTCAATTAAAATGGATTTCAGATTTAGGCTATGATATAAATTCTATTCAATATACTAAACAACAATGTGCGGATATAATAGGCATGGAAGTTTGTAGTAAGAGAGAAAAAGATTATTTGGAATCTAAAGGATATGATGCTAAATTCGCAACAAAGTCTCAATATTCAACGGTTTTCTATGAATTAGAAATGAAGAAAAAATATAGTAAAAGATAATGGCTAAGAAGAAAGTATATCCTAAATGTGACATCTGCAAAAAAAGAAGTAATAGAAGGTCGCTTACGTTTAGTTTTTGGTCCTCCGCCGACATACGGAGAGATTAAAGGATTAAAACAATGCTACCATTGTTTAGGAGGATTAACTAATATAAAAATGATAAACAAACAAATATGAGAACATCTAATAAGTTTGATAGCGAAAATAATGAAATTTTTGAAGGCGATAAGGTTATACATTCATGGGGATGGTTCACATGGAACGGCGAACATAAAATCAGATATAGAATACATACTATTACAGTTAATGATGCTTATTTAATGGGTGATGGGCAAATGCACGATGATGGCGGTGGTATTATCTTTTGTTTAGGTAAATCATATAATTTTTGGGAAGGAAAAACGGTTACAAAATTAACGACAGAAGAAGTTGAGAAAATTGGAATGAAAGATGATGTAGATTTCTTTTTTGATGATAATAAAATTGCTGTAAAATTTACAGACCAACATTTTATGGGAATATCTAATGAAGAATGGGATTTAGAGATGAAAAGAAGAAATGATTTTGAGTATAAAATGTTTTTTGGAGAGCAATGAAAGCAGAAATAATAGTTATTAAAGACGGAAAAGATTATAAAATATCAGATACGGCTCTCATTCAAGACTACCAAAGACTAAAATACATACCAACGCTAGATAAATTACTTGATTGGAGGTTGTTTCTTATGCAGGATGATAAATATAGCGAAATAGAGATGCAACACATTAAAAAAGAAATATTAGCAGTAGATTACTTATTAAACTTAAAACAAAACAAATAAACATGGCAAAGAAAACACCACCAACAGGAACGATTAAAGAAAAAGAAACACCTAAAGATTTAATTATCGAAGGAAACATGGATTTCACAATAACCATCAGCAAAGAAGGTTACTTGTTAGAAACTAAAAATAGTGTAGATAATGATGTTGCATCAATGCTTCACGCAAGGGGAGTAATTGAAATGATTAAAAAAGATAGCGAGATGACAAAGAAAATGCCTGTTTATAAATCATTAACTCCAGAATACAAGAAACAGTTTAATGATAGATACAATAAGCTAATTCACGCTTCCTATATTTTAGGGACTATTTCTGGAGAGCTTTTAATGAAAGCTATGTATGCAAGTGATAAAGAAGTAAAATAACTCAAAACTGAATTATAAATGGTAAAGTTGGAAGTAACACAATTAGATGATATATTCATCTATAATTTTACAGATGCTGATGGAACTTCTAAGTCTATAAAGTTTAAGAAGGAAACACATGATGCAATAGAAGCTTACTACAAGAAGCTAAAGAGGGAGAAAAAGAAACCAGCAAAGGCGCCGACACTTCAGGAAGTTAAAGACTATTTCAAACAAGAAGGCTATCAAGAAGATACTGCTATTAGATTCCACAAGTACTATGAAGCCTTAGACTGGTTCGATGCAAACTCTAAGCCCGTATTAAGATGGAAAGGAAAAGCAATTTCGAGCTGGTTTAAGCCTGAGGCGAAACTTAAAGTAGAAGTTAAAAACACATCCTCATTTTTTCAAAAATAAATGGAATTAAAAGAAAAAGAACGCAGTATATTAAACTTATACGCAGACAACGCAGACTTATTTGTAGGATGCGAACACTTAGTGTTTAACGAGCTATGGCACACAGATTTTAATCGTAAGAAGTATCAGATAATAGCCTTTAATCATAATAATGGTAAAAAGTCTGATACTTACCTAATAGCTAATCAGCTAAAGAAAGCAGGTTTTAATTCTAAAGTTATTAGCGAGGAAACGGCGGACGCTAACTACAAAATAGCTAAAAATGTATCTGAATACGTTAAAGATATTTTTGATGAGTATTCTAAACGATTATTAATACCCAAGCTTCAATATATGCACTCAGAACTTACGTCTGAGGTAGCTGATATTAATGGGTGTCTGGAAGGATTAAAGTCTATTATAGGAGATATAGAGGCTATTAAGAATAATTTAAGTGTAGAAAGAAAAGTAGAGGATATTTTTGATAAAGCTTTTGAGGAATTAATGGAAGCCCAGAATAGTGATAAGAGTATCATAGGTTATTCTACCGGACTTAAAGATTTAGATGAAATATGTTGTGGATTAAAACAAGAAGTTATTGTTGTTGGTAGCCCTCCAGGTTGTGGAAAGTCAAGTTTAATGGTAAATATCATTGACAATGTATCTGTTAAGCAGGGTATGCCAATGTTAGTACATAGTTTAGAGATGCCTGCCACTCAGTTAATGAAAAATATGTGGGCCAATAATCTACAAATAAACTCTTACGGAATTAGAAGCGGGCGTCTATCTGATGATAATTTAGTTAATATTAAAAACTACAAGCAGAAACTTAAAGATAATTTAATCATTGACGATACTCCAGGACTAACTTGGCAATATATAGAAACAAGGGTTAGAAAAATGCGAAAAAATATTCCTGCGGAACAAGTTATTGTAGTGTTGGTAGATTATATTCAAATTATGAGAAATAGAGATCGGAAGAGCGTCGTGTAGGGAAAGAGTGT